>FLOH01000514.1_pt1 | contig 82504 bp, 66 predicted proteins | sample 756751 | NCBI WGS metagenome assembly FLOH01 (sample SAMEA4026879, study PRJEB14308) | marine metagenome | biome: coastal water; material: water | depth 74 m
ACTCCTGCTGGGAATCCTGGGATTGGGCCTGTATCTGGTGGGATTCAAGCTGGGATTGCCGATGTTATCGCGGTTCGCCATCGTGCTGCTCCCCTTCGCGGTCATCATGTACCGGACAAGGGCGACAAGCGAGACCTATCCCGATGGCGTGAATGTCTGCCCGGTCTGCGGCTGGCGAAACGATCCGGTGCGCATTACCTGCGGCGCGCCACGGTGCGATATCGACCTCCCGGATGTCTCCCGTTACCGCGACCTCTCCTACTACCTGCCACCGAAGGCGATCGCCGGTATTATCGTTGCGGTCACGGCCATGAGCATTTTGTATGACACGACTGAAATCGGCAAATTCCTCTTCGCCTGGATTATTCTCGGCTGGCCTGTCTTTGTCTTTCTCGCGCTCATACTGTACATCGTGATGCGCATGCAGTGATCGGTCAGACATGCGGTTTTTGTGGCGCTTGGGCAATGGATGCATATATTGGTGATATATCGTTTCTGAACATCGGGCACTCACACTAAGGAGAAAAACATGTCACTGAACTCACGACGTAAATTTCTCGGATCAGCGCTGACCGCCGGGGCCTTGTCCATGTCCTGCGGAAAAGCGGCACCGAATTTCGATCTCGACATCACCCTGCTCAATGACACCGCGCCCGATGGTCCGCCGCTTAAGGCCGGGGTGATCGGCTGTGGAGGCAGAGGCCGTGGCGCAGCGGTCCAGTTCATAAACGCCGCCGCGAACTGTACGGTGACCGCGCTCGCCGATGTCTTCCCCGACAGGATCGAACAGTGCGTGAAGCAGATCAAGGAGCAGACCGGACAGGATGTGCCCGCCAGCCAATGTTTCGTGGGATTCGATGCGTACAAGAAGGTGCTGGAGTCGGGCGTGGACGTTGTGCTGGTGGCGACTCCGCCGCATTTCCGACCTGAACACTTCGCCGCCGCGGTTGATGCCGGTGTGCATTCATTCCTGGAGAAACCCGTCGCGGTGGACCCAGTCGGCTGCCGCCAGATCATCGAGACCGCGGGTCAGGCCCGAACGAAGAATCTCTGCGTGGTCACCGGCACTCAGCGACGCCATCAGAAACAGTACGTGGAAGCGGTACGCCGCGTTGCCGACGGAGCCATCGGAGAAATCGTCTCATCACGCTGTTACTGGAACATGGGCCAACTCTGGCACCGTCCCCGGCAGGAGGGCTGGAGCGACATGGAGTGGATGATCCGCGATTGGGTCAACTGGTGCTGGCTCTCCGGCGATCATATCGTGGAACAGCATGTCCACAATATCGACGTGGTCAACTGGTTCTCCGGCGCGCACCCTGTATCGGCAGTGGGTGTTGGCGGACGGCATCGCAGGCCCACCGGCGACCAGTACGACACCTTCGGGATCGACTTCACCTTCGCCAATGATGTCCACTGCTTGAGCATGTGCCGTCAGATAAACGGCTGCTCTAACAACGTCTCTGAGGCGGTTATCGGCACCAAGGGACGGGCATACATGAGTTCCCAGTCCAACTCCAACACGCTGTATAACCATGACGGTTCGGTCATCTGGCAGTTCGAGGGCGAGGAAGTCAATCCCTACGATCAGGAGCACGTTGACCTGGTGACCGCGATCAGGACCGGCGAGACGATCAACGAGGCCGACACAGGCCGCGAGGTCACCTGGCAGGAGATGCTCGACTCGAACCTCCGCTTGGGCCCGACGGAATACGCCATGGGCCCGGTGGATATCGACGGCGTTCGCGCTGTGCCCGGTACGGACTAGACATGATGGAACGCGCATCAGAAAAGGAGACTCTCATGACCGGTGGACGACGATCATTCATGAAGACCATGACAGTGGCTGGAGCGGCGGGAGCAGCTGGATTTTCGGCCACCGAGGCGCATACGATATCGCTGCCCGATCCCTCTCGGCCCGCTGAACTGAAAATATCCTGCCAGGAGGGGCGCATTCCCGGCGAGACGCTTACCGACAAGCTCGATTTTCTTGAGCAGCACGGGTTCACCGGCATCGAGCCGGGCGGCAAAGGGCTCTCTGGCAGGGTGAGCGAGTTCAAATCCGCGCTCAGAGGCCGTGAAGTCAAGGTCAGCGCCATCTGTGCGGGTTTCGAGGGAGTTATAATCTCCGAGGATCCCGCGGTACGTCGGCAGGCGGTTGTTTCCATGAAGGAGATAATGTCCGCCGCGGGTGAGATCGGCTCCACCGGGCTGATCATCGTTCCCGCTTTCAACGGCAGGACGAAGCTCGGACATGTCGAATCCCGCGAGATTCTCGTGGACCTGCTCGGCGAACTCGGTGAGCACGGACGAAGCGTGGACTCCCGCATCCTGCTTGAGCCGCTGAACCGGAATGAGGCGTTCTTCCTTCGGCTCGTGGCCGACGCCGCCGCGATCTGTCGCGACGTTGACGATCCCGCGATCTGCTGCATGGGCGATTTCTGGCACATGACCCTTGAGGAGTCAAGCGACCTCGGGGCGATCTTCTCCGGCGGTTCGCTGCTCCATCACATGCACATCGCCAGCCGTAAATCCCGAAAGATGCCCGGTGAGGACGAAGGCGACAATTACGTGGACGGTTTCCGCGGGCTCAAGGCCATCGGTTATCGGGATTATGTCAGTCTCGAATGCGGCACAAACGGCGACCCGCGTGAGACGATCCCGGCAGCGGCGCAACTGATCCGCACCCAGTGGGCACAGGCCTGATACGCCCGGACGTGACATGCCGGGTGTGATAACCATCGTCGGCTGCGCGAACCGCTCCCTGTTCGTGACAAGCGAGCGGCTTCCCACAGTCGGCGAAACGGTCTCCGCCTCGGGATACAGTGAAACTGTCGGGGGAAAAGGGGCCATCCAGGCGGCTGCGGCAGCCGGATTCGGTGCGGATGCACGCTTCATCGGACGTCTCGGCACAGACAGTGACGGTCGGTCCATACGCGAGCGGCTTGACTCGCTGGGAGTCGATACCGTGAACTGCATCTCAGATACTGAATGCCGACCCGGCATCGGCATCACGCTTGTTGACAGCGCCGGGAACAACATGATCTCGGTGGCACCGGGCACCAATCACATACTCAACCGCGCTGATATCGACGGGATGTTGCAGTCTTTCAGAGACTCGACGCACGTGGGATTCCAACTCCAGAACACTCACGAGGCGGTCTGGTACGGTCTGCGGGCCGCTCATGACAGTGGGTGCACGGTGTTTCTCGACCCGGCTCCGGCCGTGCCCATTCCCGACGATGTCTACCCGATGATCGACATCATCAAGCCCAACGAGATCGAGGCGGCACTCCTGACCGGGATCAGTGTCATCGACGCCGAAAGCGCACTCATGGCAGGCCGTCACCTTGTTTCACGCGGAGTGGGCGCGGCGATCATCACACTCGGCCACCGTGGCGCTGTGGCGGTCACCGCCGGCAGCACCGAACAATATGCCGGACATCAGGTTGAAACTGTTGACACGACCGGCGCGGGCGATATTTTCAGCGGCGCGCTTCTGGCCGAACTTGCACGCGGCACATCCTTTGCGGACGCCATACCATTTGCGTGCGCCGCCGCTGCACTGTCAACCTGCGCTCGCGTGTGCATCGACGCCATTCCGCCAGCGGAGGATGTCCGCGCGTTCATGTCCACCGCACCGGGCACCTGATCCGCCTTTCAAGACCTTCACGGCCTCCACGATAATCATCCCCGGCATAGCGAATGTCAGTAGCCGCGTACCTTGATGATCTCGAGATCGCGCCGACGTTTGTCGAGACCGCCTATCATGGCGGCGTTGGCGTCGATACGCGGCACATTCCCGGTGCGTTCCATGATTTTCTCGGCGATCTGCATCTGGACGGAGTAGAACATCTGGTTGATCAGGAGCCCGGAAGTCGGGCATACCTTCCGCGCAACGCCCGGTATCGCGAAGAGGCCGTACGTATCGCACATCGCACCGAGATGCAAGTCAGCAAGCCCGGGAACTGTATCGCCCTCTGGCACACGGCCGTCGCGTGTCGCCGCACCGATGGATACCACGCGCATCCCCCGTTTGCGGAATGCGGCCATATCGCGCAGGTTTCGCGGCTCATCCGGCTGCCAGACGCCCATGATGACGAGGTCGCCCGCCTTACCCTCGAATTTCCCGAAATGAGGCCCGCCCACCGGACCGTTATCGCCCGCCATGACGCTCCGGTTCAGAAGGAGACCGCCGCGACGGTACACGGATTCGTAGCTGAGCGAGTTGGGATGCGTGCTGTAATTGTAGACGTGCCCGCCCGCGAGAACGGTATCGACCGCCAGTTCCGCGATGTTATCGACAGTCCCGAACTCCGCTTCAATCGCCGATATCTGCCGCATGGCCTCCGCAAAGTAGGCACGACCAAGGGGCGCGTCCGGGCTGACATATGCAGCGTTATCGCCAAGTGGCGGTTCGTCGCCCGCAACGGTCATCGGAGCACCATCGCGGGCCAGAATACGGGCAGCATCGGCAATGATCATCCAGAACGTCATAAGCCCCAGCACGCCGGATGTCGGCCCGGTCGGCACCGACGATCCCGGCAGCCACATGACGGCACCGTGGGTTGAAATGCCGGTGTCGATCCAGAGATCGGAGAAGTGACGGTATTTCAGGACGCGGTTCTGCGGCCTCAACAGTTCGGGGTTGGGCGTTTCACCACACCAGGGCGCCGGGCCGCCGATAACGAACAGCCCCTTCTCGTGGGGATCGTTCATCGGTGCCCCAATGATACTCATGAGCAGGAGATCGCCCTTACGGGCCGCATCCTCGTCGAAGCCGGTGACGAACAGTCCGGGATCGCCGTGACGGTCGGGGAAGAGGTCGAAGGCGATATTGTGCCCCATATCCCACTGGCTGAAGCAGGTGTTGCCGCGTTTCACCGTGTCGGCGACGTGGTACGCGGCTTCGAGCAGCATGTCGGTCTCGGTTGCGCGGATGGCCGTGAGCAGTTCCCTGGTTGTATCGAGGTAGCGAAGACCAAGCGGGCGCTGTGATGCGGCTTTGGTGGCACGTGGTGCTCCTCCAAGTGCGGCGCAGGCGAGTGTCGCTTGTGTCAGCATGGCACGTCGATTCATGACGTCCTCCTTCCGTAGCGTGTACTTGAGCGGATATAGCGCTGACTCAATATAGATACGACACGGGCGGGCCGCCACGAAAATGGCGATTGAAGCGTATCAGAATGTCGATTCCGGCTTGTGGGACTCCATTCGGCGTGGTATGTTTCAACTTCACTGAAAATCAACAGGAAACGGTCGATATGCACCTGAGACGCGAACAATTCTTCCGGTACCGAAAATATGCCGCGCTGACTCTGCCGCACCTCACTCCGAGGAAGCTGGTGAACGCCCTCAGGGTCGAGCGCCGGTTTCGGAGCGGGAACGCGGATATGTCCGGCGTGCACCCGTACATCCTGTTCGTGGACCCGTATACGGTCTGCAATCTCCAGTGCCCGCTCTGCGTCATGGGACGGCGGATGCTCAGACGGCGTGAACCGCTGATGACGCCTGATGCGTACCGTCGGATTGTCGGCCCGCTCGCACCGTACCTCTTCCAGGTGTTCCTGTACAATAATTCGGAGCCGTTCCTCAATCCCGGACTGACCGACATCATCCGGCAGAACCGGGCGTGGAACGTGGGCAGCGTTATCAGCTCGAACCTGAGCGTCGAACTCGATCCGGCGGATGTGGTCGAAAGCGGGCTGGAATATCTGATCGTCTCCGCCGACGGGCTGACTCAGGATGTCTACGAGCAGTACCGTATCGGCGGTTCGCTCGACCTTGTGATGAAGAATCTGCGGGGTATCATCGCCGAGAAGCGCCGCCGGGGCACACGCCGTCCACTCATCGAATGGCAATGTCTGGTGACCGCGAAGAACGAGCACCAGATCGACGATATCCGGCGCACAGCATACGAGACGGGCGTGGATGTCGTCCGTTTCGCCAACATCAATTTCTACTCTAATCTTGACAACCGCGCGGACATGGAACAGGCGTGGCTGCCGGCAAATCCGACGTTCCGGGCCTTTGCCTCGGACACCGGAAACGATGCCGGAACAGACAGTCGCGACCAGCGCCGCGCACCCTGTTTCTGGCTCTGGCGCACAGCGGTGATCAATGCCGACGGCTCCGTCATGCCCTGCTGCCTGTACGACACCGAGGGCTGGGGCAACGCCTTCGAAACCCCGTTCACCGACATCTGGCGGAATGGAATATACAACCGTGCCCGGAAGCTATCCGATGAGGTCACCCCGGACGGTCTTCCCACTGTCTGCGACACCTGCACCGCCGATTTCATCCACCGTTGACCTGCCCACACCACTCGGCGATACCCCCAACCACCGACACGGAGCATCATTATGCAGCGAATTTCCCGGGATCATGCAACCGTCACCGCCGTGGATGCGCGGCTCGAACCCCTGATGCGCGTCCAGCCGGGCGAACCGTTCATGCTCGACACCGAGGACGCCGGTGCCGGGTACATTCGTGACGAGGCCACCCTGCCGATCCCGTCCGAACGCCCGACACATACGGTGTCGCCCCCGGAGGTCAATCCGCTTACCGGGCCGGTGTACATTGAGGGCGCGGAAAAGGGCGACGTGATCGTGGTGAGTGTTGACGCGGTCGAGCCGGACGATCAGGGATATTCCCTCCTCCAGCCCGGCGAAGGACTTCTGGGCGATTCCATCCGTCACGCGGATATCGGGACGTATCTGACACGCATTCTTCGTCACGAGCCGGGACCATCGGGCACGTTCGCTGACGGTCGCTGCCATCTTGGTGACCGGCTGTCGTGGGCGCTCGAACCGCATATCGGCACCCTCTGCCTCGCACCTGAGCGTGAGGTCATTGCGCCCGCGCGGCTCCAGGGACCGTTCGGGGGGAACCTTGACAGCCGTGACATCCGTGCCGGCTCGAAGGTGTATCTCCAGAGTTACTGCAAGGGCGGGCTACTGTTCGCGGGTGATGTCCACGGCGGGCAGGGCGATGGCGAGCTTACGGGCACCGCTGACGAGACACGTGCGACGGTGACGCTTTCCTGCGAGGTACTGAAACGGACTGCAATCCCCCATGTACGGATCGAGCGAACGGATCGGATCATCGGGCTCGGGTGCGACAAGCCGCTTGAGAAGGCGGTACGCGCGGCGGTGGAGAACCTGATGGACTGGGTGGCAACCGATTACGGGATCAGCGAGCGCGAGGCGATGGTCATGTTCAGCACCTGTCCCGGTTTCCGGCTGCACGTCTACCAGATGGTGGACATCCACGGGCTGCTGTATACCGCGGGGGCGTCGCTGGAGCGTGACCTGCTCGGCTGATCCGGTTTCAGGATATTCCCAACAAAAAGCAGGGGATCCATGCCACGTTCGGCATACCATCCCCTGCTCGCATATCATACTGATATTCCATCACCTACCGCGGAATGACATCATACCCCGCGACCGGCATTTCGATGCTGTAGACCCGGCCATTTTCACCCTCGTTGATCGTAATATAGGCGGTCTTCCAGTCAGGGCCGCCGAAGAGGATGTTGGTGGGCCGTGGCTGACGTCCCGGTATGCGGATCGACGCGATCCGTTCGCCCACGGGATTGAGGCACCAGACCTCTTTCTCGGTCCAGGCGGTGACCCACAGATTGCCCTGGACATCGCACTTCATGCCGTCCGGCCAGACACTTTCACCCATCTCGTAGAACACCGTCTTGTCGGCAAGCGTGCCGTCGTCATTGATCGTGAACCTGAGCACCCGGTTCATCTTCGTCTCACCCACGTACAGATACTTGAAATCCGGGCTGAACGTGAGCCCGTTGGGGAACGCAAGCTCACCGGCGGCAGTGTGGACCTTCAGCTCGGCATCGAAGAAGTAGACACGTCCGACGAGGTTGTCGGGTGCCGAGCCCTTGGGATCGGTCATGTAAAGCCGACCGTTCTTGTGCCAGGCGTAATCGTTGGGGCCCAGGAAGGGTTCGCCCTCGGGATTCTTGTCGGTGAGGAGCTTCGATGTGCCATTCTTCGAGAGTGTATATACCGCCTTGCCCATCCAGTCGCCGACAAAGAAGTCGCCGTTCCGGTCGATGATGAGCCCGTTGTTCTGGATGCCCACCTCAGCGAGGACGGACACTTCGAATGTATCCGGCGTTATCTTGATAATCCGCGCCGACCCGTACTCGCAGAAGTAGAGATTGCCGTCGGTATCGAGCGTCGGGCCCTCAGGAGTCGCGAACCCGGTACCCATGAGTACGGGCTGTCCAAACACCCAGTCGGCGGGATCGTCGGCTGCCCCAGCGGGCATGGCAAGGATCATGACAGCGCTCATGGCGCATATGATCGTGTGTAGCGTCAATTGTCGCATGTGATGTGCATTTCTCCTTTCAAAATCCGGGCTTCCAGGGATCACGTGTGCATAATTGTCATGGCAGCATCGGTGCGCCGGGCACTGGCATACGGGTTTTGTACACACGGCCGTCGGCACCCGCTCCCACTGTAACATATGCCTCGTACGGATCAAGCGTGCTGAACAGGATGTTGGTTGGCTGGCACTCTGTACAGGGCAGTTCCAGCACCGCCACCTTCTCTCCCGCGGGATTGATGCACCATACCTGATGCTCGGAATACGCGGCAATCCAGAGATTGCCGAACTTGTCGCACTTCATGCCGTCCGGCCACACCTGCTCGCCCAGGTAGTAGAAGATTTTCTTGCTCTTGAACGAGCCGTCCGCGTTCATTTCGTAGCGGAGGATGTGGCTGAAATAGGTCTCCCCGACGTACAGATACTTGCCGTCAGGACTGAAAGCGAGTCCGTTGGGATAACAAAGCCCGTTGTCGAACGGATGAATGTTCATATCCTTATCGAAGTAATGGATCAGTCCGATAAGTTTGTCCGGCCCCGATCCCTTCGGATCGGTCATGTAGAGATTGCCGTTCTTGAACCATGCGAAATCGTTCGGTCCCCTGAGGGAGTCGCCCGATGCGGTTTTCGTGGTAACGATGCTGACATCCCCGTCGGTATCCAGCTTGTAGACGGTTTTACCCTTCCAGTCACCGATATAGAGATTGCCGTCCTTGTCGATGGTCAGCCCGTTGTTCTGAATGCCAATCTCGGCGATGACCGTGGCGGTGCCGTCCGGTGCAATGCGGTCGATGTTGCCATTACCGTATTCGACGAAGTACAGGTTCCCGGCGGCATCCATGCAGGGGCCTTCCGGGCTGCTGAAACCGTGCGCGAACACCGTAAGCTCCTGGAATTCCCACGAGCCGGGATCGTTCCCGCCATCCGGGCAGTACTTCGAGGCATTCTTGCCGCATATGCCGCAGCCGAGTGCTCCGGCGATGACGGCGAGGGCAAGGACTGACGTGAAAGAAGTCCGCAGGTGCATGATTATCTCCGGCGCCCGGTCGGAGGCTTTGACAATGGTGAATCCATGCCGGCAGGAATAAAGGGCATACCCGAGGCGGGGAAGCGGACTGTGTACAGCTTGCCGTTATCGCCGTCATGGTACGTCACGTACCCGGTGCGCATATCGGGGCCGCCGAAGACTATGTTCGTCGGGTGTGCTTTTCCGGGCATCGTGATTTTATAGACAAGCTCGCCTTCAGGAGAGAGGCGCCACAGCTCGGTGGTGGACCAGTTGGCGAGCCAGATGTGGTTCTCAGTGTCGCACTTGATGCCGTCGGGCCAGATACCGTCAGCGCCCATGTAGAAGAAGAAGTATTTGCTCCCTGCGGTGCCGTCTTCATTGACCGCGAAACGCCAGACAACTTCCGCATTGGTCTCGCCGATGTACAGGTTCTTGTAATCCTTGTCGAAGGTGAGACCGTTCGGATAGCAGAAGCCGGTGGCGAACTTCTTCACCGTGCCGTCAAGATCGATGTAGCAGACGTTGCCGATGGGAGTGTCCTGCGAACCCTGCGGATCGGTGAAGTAGAGACGTCCTTCGGGATCCCATGCGAAATCGTTCGAACCGCGGAGGGTCTCACCATCAACAGTGCGGTCCCACTGGCGTATGGTTTCGCCGGTGGCCAGGTCGACCATGAGGATTTTGTGATTAGCGGTGTTCGCGAGGAACACATGCCCCTTGCCGTCGGTGATGCCACCGTTTGAGCGTCCGCCAACATCGCACACGACCGACACAACGCCTTCGGGCGTGATCTTGTTGATGTACGTTGCGGAGAAGTTCACCAGGATGACATTTTCATCCGCATCGAGGGACGGACCCTCGGGGAACTTGAAACCCTCGGCGAGGAGTTTTGGCACTCCGACCGGATCGTTGACAGTCACAACCTTGGACTGCGCGAAAGCACCCGTGGCCACCATTGTCAGGAGACAAAGGCCTGTGATTACCATAACCATGGTTCTGGTCAATTTCATGCTGGTCACCTCTCTGTGAAAGTGTGTGTGATAAAAATTACCATTATTGCAAATGTATCGTTCGGTATTGATGGAACTGGCGATACTTCGGTGTCGGTCGCTTCATCATATCCCCCGTGACCGACACTTCGCTGAAGCGTTTTATAATGTACCGCCGGAGCTGGTATTGGTCAAGGGGAATCCATTGTCGATGATGTGCCGTTAATAGTGTCGATCGTGCCCTACAGCTTGCATCGAGAGCGCTGATCGTTCATATTACCGGTGTATCATGCGCGAACGTCTGAGGTCCGCCCCGTGATACAATTACGCAAAAACCGCACGACACGAGAGGAACATACAATGACCGGACGCGAGCGTGTCACCCGCGCCATAGAGTTCAAGAGCCCGGACCGTCTCCCCTTCTTTCAGCATGTGTACGACCGGGCACCGAACGATGTTTGCGATACCTGGGAGATGGACCGTCAGAAATCGGGCTGGTTCTTCGACATGCCGAAGCCCGACGACTGGGGATGTCAATGGGCCGTGACCGAGGTCAACAACATGGGCCAGGTGGTCAGTGGTCCACTGGAGGACTGGCCGAAGCTGGACGGATATCGTCCACCCGATCCCACCGACGACTTCTATTTCCGGCAGGTGGAGCAGGACATCGCCGATACCGATGACCGCTATGTCTGTTTGACCAGCCACTTTACCCTCTTCGAGCGGCTGCATATGCTGCGCGGCTTTGCAAACACCATGCTTGATTTCTACGACGAGCCGGCGAAGGTGGAACGTGTGCTGGATATGATACTCGATTTCAAGCTCCGACAGATCGACGAGGTCCACCGACGTTTCGGCGACCGTGTGCAGGGCGTCTTTCTCACCGATGACTGGGGTTCGCAGCAGGGACCGTTCGTGTCCATGAAGCTCTTCGACGAGTTCTTCTTCGAGCGGTATCGGACCCTCGTGACCCGCTACCACGAACACGGCTACCATTTCATACTTCACTCCTGCGGTCGGATCAACCCTCTTGTCGAACGCTTCATCGCCGCTGGTGTGGACGTCATGAACATGCAGCAACCACGGGCATACGGCATACAGGAACTGGGCGATGCATATCGCGGCCGCATTGCATTCCTTGCCACCGCCGACATCCAGAGTACGCTGCCGTCAGGCGATCCCGCTGCCATCAAAAGTGAAGTCCACGAGATCTGCGACGCCTGGGGCACATCCGCAGGCGGACTGATCGTGTTCAACTATGGCGACGCCGAGGGGATCGGTGTTTCCGATACAACAGCCGCGATCATGTTCGAGGCCTTTATGGAGCGGATGCAATTGAACGGCTGAACCACTCCAACACGGGATAGCGCCCATGATCGAACCGTACCCATGGCATTACTCGTGAGCAGGAACATCCCGCATCGAAATGACTACGCGAACCACATGACCGCAGATATGCCCAACACCTCGCTCATGTTGTTTTAATTGACACAACTGTATCCACTCTCTATATTTTGTATTCCGAGTGAATACTACCATTCGGAGTGTCATCCGGCCTCCGTGATTGATACAATATGAATCACGATGAATTCTCATCATTGCGCAAGGAACGCTCCATGATATCATGCAGTAACAAAGCGATCATCATTCTGATTACGATGTTAATCGTTACTGTGCCGCCAACGCTTATTCACGGTGCCGTGATGCTGAACGAGGTCATGTCCTCGAATCTCACGAGTGTCATGGACGAGTTCAGTCGCGACGATGTCCATTGTCTCGGAAGCTGGTGCAACTATATAAATGAATTGGAGCCGTTCGGCATCGCCCAGTACGACGGTATCTATCCCGACTGGATCGAGCTGTACAATTCCGGTAACACAAACGCTTCCCTCCAGGGTTATGGCATCAGTGACGATCCGACAAGCCCGTTCAAATGGGTGTTCCCCAATTACAAAATCCCGGCAGGCGGCCACTTCCTGCTCTTCGCAACCGGCAAGGACCGCACACCGGTTATTGCCGATGCACAGACCGACGGCTGGGAAACAGTTATTACCCATGGTGACGACTGGCGGTATTTTGTGGGGCATACAGCGCCACCGAGCAACTGGGATACGCTTGACTTCGACGATTCCTCGTGGGAGCTTGGCGCCAGCGGTTTCGGCTGGGGAGACGATGACGATGCCACTGTCATCCCCTCGAATACAGTGTCGGTTTACATCCGCACGGAGTTCTACATCGATGATATCAGTGCCGTGGACGACTGCGTGCTGCATCTTGATTTCGATGACGGATTCCTGGCCTCTGCGAACGGGATTGATATCGCCGAGATGAATGTCAGGGTCGTGGACTTCGATATTGTACGATACAATACGGTGGCAACAAAGGAGCACGAGGCGCAAATCCACACAGGCGGTAACCCGGACACATTCAGGATCGATGATTTTAAGTCCGTGCTGCGCACCGGAAGGAACGTTCTCGCTCTCAGTGTCCACGCCAAATGGTCTGTCGACGATGACTTGACCGCCATCCCCTTCCTCTCACTCAAACTGTCTCAAACTCCTCAGGATGCCCGGGGCATTCCGGCCATTCTACAGCCGTTGCTCGTAACGCAGCAAGCGGGTGGTGTCTATTATCCGCACACGAATTTCAAGCTCGACGGTAATGGTGAGACGATTGTCCTGACCGCCCCTGACGGCACGTTGGTCGATATGGTTGAGACGGGCGAAATTCCGGTCGATTTTTCCTTCGGACGGAACGCTGACGGCGGCGAATTCTGGACTGTGTACCATGAGCCAACACCCGAAAGGGCAAACAGCACCGAACCATTCCCCGGATTCATTGATGCGGTGGACGTATCGACTCCCGGCGGTTTTTACGACGGTGATATAGCCGTCTTACTTCTCGTCGCACAAGAGGGTGCGGAGATACGGTATACCACCGATTGCAGTGACCCTACTGCAATCTCCACCCTCTATTCCGGGCCGGTTACAATCTCCTCATCCACGGTGCTCAAAGCGCGGGCGTTCAGGAACGGTATCCTGAGCAGTCCCATCGAGACGCACACGTATATTATCGGAAACCGGACCACCATGCCGGTCGTCTCGATCTCTACAGACAACAAGAATCTGTACGACGGCATGCTCGGCATCTACGACAAGGGCACCGTGTCGGGCCACGACAACTACAGGCGCGATTCGGAACGCGTATGTAATGTGGAGTTTTTCGACACTGACGGGACACTCGGATTCAATCAGATAACCGGGCTCAAGCTCAGTGGTCGCAGCACCCGGACCCAGCCGCGAAAATCGCTTGCCCTGATGGCACGTGGGCGGTACGGAGAGGGCACCTTTGCGTATACGGTCTTCCCCGATCAGCCGATAGACGAATATTCGTCACTGGTGTTGCGAAACGGCGGCAACGACATTCAGGGATCGCTGTTCCGTGATGCGCTGACCCAGGACCTGGTGAAGGACCTCGACATCGACATGATCCGGTCGCGACCGGTAGTCGTGTACCTGAACGGGAACTACTGGGGTATCTATAATCTCCGCGAGAAGCAGAACGAGAGCTATCTTGCATCCCACCACAATGTGGATCCGGACAATCTCAACATTGTCGAACTCTACCGCGGAGAAGAGTTTAATGGTTCTCCCAGTTCGCCGATAGTCATCGAAGGAGGCCCCGAAAACTACCGGGCCATGACCAACTTTTTCTACGAGAATGACCTGAGCATCCCCGAAAACTATGAATACGCCGCCTCGATCATCGACATCAACAGCTACCTCGACCACCATATCACCCAGGCCTATTACGCCAATATTGACTGGCTGGGTAATAATTATAAGGCATGGCGTCCGATTGAGCCGGGTGGCAAGTGGCGGTACCTGATGTTCGACATCGATTTCGGGTTCGAGGGGCGTCAGAATTATTTCGGCGACGGCGATAAAGATTACGATTCCAACATGATTTCCTTCCTCACCAATCCCGATGGACCGAAACCGGGATACCCGGAATACAGCAACCTGATATCGCGCGGTCTGCTCGATAACGAAGAGTTCCGGACCGCCTTCATCAACCGGACCGCCGACTACCTCAATACGGTCCTCCTGCCGGAAACCATCATCAAGCGTGTTGACGAGTACCAGGCGATGTATGAGCCAGAGATGCAGAACCATATCGACAAGTGGCAGTTCCAGTACCAGAAAATGAACCTTACGTCATTGGAATATTGGTATGGCCATATTGCACAGATCAAGAATTTCGCCGAGAAGCGTCCCGATTACATGCGTCAGAACATCATCGACGAGTGGGAACTCGGCGGGACCTCCGAGGTGACGCTCGATGTCAGCGATCCAGTGGGCGGCGTGGTTACTATCAGCACCGTAAAGCCGGACGCCTATCCATGGAACGGCACGTATTTCCAGGATGTCCCGGTGCAGATCACGGCACTGCCGAATCCCGGTTACGCGTTCGCCGGATGGGAGGGTGTCGAGTCGCTTGCCAAGCCTGCCGCCTGGGATGCCATTCTGACCACGACACTGTCTGACTCCCTGAGCCTGACCGCGGTGTTCGAGCAGTCATCGGATGCAATGAACGCGGTTGTCATCACCGAGATCAACCATGATTCCGCCGCCGATTTCAATCCCGGCGACTGGATCGAACTCTACAACAGCTACGAGATACCACTCGATGTGTCCGGCTGGCGACTCCGTGACGATGATGATACCCAATCGTATGTGCTGCCATTGCATACCACTATCGAACCGGGCGGATACCTTGTCGTGTCACGGGATGTCCTGGCGTTTGCGGAGCTGTTCCCCGGGGTGACTCCGGTTGTCGGCGGATTCGCGTTCGGATTCGATGGCAACGATTCAGTGCGGCTTTATGATGCCGGGGGAGAGCTTGTGGATGTGGTGATGTACGATACCGGGCTGTACTGGCCCTCGGGCGCGGATGGGACCGGTTCCACACTGGGACTTCGCGGGACGGACCTCGACAACACCACTCCGGACAATTGGGGCACGACGCTCCAACATGGCACTCCGGGCATGCCAAACACGTTCACAGAAGGTTCGCTGATCGTCATCAATGAGATCAACTACAACCCGTCGCTCCAGGTGCCCTCGGAGGACTGGGTTGAACTCTACAATACCGGCGTCGAGGCGGTTGATCTTACTGGCTGGGTGCTTCGCGACGATAACGACGCCCATGCATTCGTTCTGCCGTCGGGGACAACGATCAGTTCGGAAGAATATCTCGTGCTGTGCCGCGAGACCGCCGCGTTTGCCACCGCATTCCCCGTGGTCGGGAACATCGTGGGCGATTTCATCTTCGGGCTCGGCAACGGCGGTGATACGGTCCGGCTGTTCGATGCCGGTGGTGTGCTGGTGGATGTAGTGGTGTACGACGATGAGTACCCCTGGCCCGAAACTCCGGACGGGAACGGATCGACACTTTCGCTCAAGAATCCGGAAAGCGACAATGGCTACTTTGCACACTGGGCGGCCTCCACGGGGACCGGAACTCCGGGTGCGCGGAACGATGTCTACTCGGTCGGCGTCGCGGATGATGCCGGTATGCTTCCGACTGTGTTCGCGCTCGGTCAGAACTACCCGAACCCCTTTAACGGGATAACGACCATCCCGTTTTCGCTGCCGAGTGACGAGCATGTGACCGCGACTGTCCACGCCCTCACCGGCCAGCGTGTGGCGACACTGATCGATGCACGACTCGAGCCGGGCAATCATGCGGTGATGTTCCGTCCCGATGGGCTGGCGAGCGGCGTTTATCTGGTCAATATCACCGCCGGGAATTTCCGGGCAGGCAGACGGATGGTCTACATCAAGTGACCGGTCGGATCGTGTGAAATGGGCAAGCCGCATGATCTGCGCCCCTCCGGTTACGGGACTGGTTATTTCGTCAGGATCAGCGGCATCCGGCGGGAACGGGCATTCAAGCGGTATCGTATGGTACATGAACCGCACATTATGTTCATGGACGACACAAACACATCCACATGTGGCGAAAAAATGAAGCATATCAGATGAAATTCGCGCTGAACACATATCCGGTACTCTGCGTTCTTATCTTAACGGCGCTATCACTCAACGCCGCCCCGTCTTTCTGCCAGAATACCGTGAACATCATAGCGCCTCCGCACATACAGCCGGGACAGCAATTCCCGGTTGTTGTGTATGCCTGTTCCGCCGATGGGAATATTGAAGATAGTTTCAATGATGGTAAGACTCTCCTGTTTCAATCAGCCGAAACAGTGCAGGTGCCTCTTGCTTTCAATAAAGGCGTGGCATACGTTTCGACGAGCCTGAATGCTGAGACAACATGGGATATATCCGTTGAAAATATCCATGGATCATCAGTTGTCAGCACGGAAACTTCGCTTTCAGAGCTTGTCCATACTGGTGAGATATCCCAGGCCGGTGAAACGTGGAGTGCTTCGAAATTGCACGTTATCGAGGGCACGGTCATCGTCCCGGAGAATGCTGAACTGGTTATCGAACCGGGAGCGCTGATACAGGTCCTGAACACCAGCTCTTTCATTGTACATGGCGCCATTCGCGTTGTCGGTACTGAACAGGAACCGGTGCTGATAACTTCTGAAAACCATGAGGCGCCCTGGGGTGGCATTGAGGTCAGAAACGGAACGGGTGATTTCACTTATTGTTTCTTTACCGGTGGCGGCGGCGACCGGAACAAGACATTCGGTCATTCCAACAGCCAGCCTGTCGTATATGCTGAGAACGCTGAACTCGTGCTTAAAAACTGCTACCTGCTCAATAATACGGGCAAGGGGCTCGGCGGTGTCGAAAGCGTGATCTCGGTCGATTCAAGTATCATTGCGCACTGCGATACCGGAGGCGAATTCAAGCGCGGAACAACCCATATTTCATCATCGTACGTTTTGAATATCCCCAATGATGATGGCATATTGGACGATGACGATAATGACGGATTATATTTTAATGGTGTTCTTCCAGGTTCAGACCAGCCGTCGGTGCTTGAAGATTCAGTGATTATTTCGATAAAAGATGATGGTATCGATCATAACGGCGCTCGGTTGAACGTGACAAATTGCTGGATTGAAAAATGCGACAATGGTGGGGTCGCCGCATCAAACACAAACTATGTCAAAATAAATAATACGGTCCTGCGGTATTGCGGGCAGGGAATAGAAGCAGGGTACGGAGCGCCGCAGGTGCTGGTCGATCATTGTGTTTTTGTTGACAATGTTATCGGTCTTCGCTTCGGAGATGAATACGACCATGGCTGCGAAGGTTCGATGACTGTTGCCAATACGATTTGCCATGGGAACGGTGATAATATTCATAATTATGACAACAAATTGGGCGGGCCGGTGGAGAACGCCATTGTTATCACATATTCGCTTACGAATGACGAAGAGTATGACAGTGAGCCATTTTGTCTCAGCGGTGTTCCCCTTTTCGATGTCAACTACCATCTCATGCCGTTGTCACCGGGAGTGGGTGCGGGAATGAGCGGAAGCGATATGGGACTCGTTACCGATGTCGCTGATCCCGATGTGTCTGTCAATGATATCTCGGACGCGAATGAGCTTCTCATGCAACCGTTTCAACTCGGCCGGAACTATCCGAATCCTTTCAACGCTTCGACTACGATCTCATACCTGCTCCCCCGCGAGGGGCATGTCAGGGCAACAGTATATAACATGGCGGGGCAACGTGTGACGGTTCTCGCTGATGGTCGATTGCCCGCGGGCGAACACCGGATGGTTTGGAATGCGAATGATGTTGCGAGCGGAGTGTATCTCTGCGCGGTTTCATTCGGTGACGCGGTACACACGATTCCACTGTGCCTCGTGAAGTAGAGGGAGGCCCCGATTACTACGTGGGCCTGAATATGACTAGGAAGTCGGGCCTTGCCTGGCGGATGGTCCTGACATCGCAGGGCAAGCTCCAGGATGATATCGACTGGTCTGGCGGATCGACAGCCATGCGGTTGGTCAACCATCATTCCCCGCTGCTGTTCGAATTCGCGCAGATGGTTGAAACGCGCACCATGCCCCAGTCGTATGAGTATATCATGGGCAAGGCGGAGACCCTGCTTACCGGCTTCTACTCCCACTGTGAAAAGAACGGTGAGATGGTGAACTGCGCCGACCTGCCGGAGAACTGGCGTGCACCAGAGGTGCATCCAGACTGGATTTCGCCTGAGGTTTTTCGCTAATGCCGGAAAAACAAGCTTTCTATGGAGATATTATCTGATCCATAGATGAATGAAAGTTCCAGAATTCCCCTTGATAACAGGAGCAAGATAAATTATGAAACGGCGAAATTTTCTATGTAAAAGCTCTATCGCTGCAGCTGCGTTGGGAGCAACCGGGTGCTCGGTGATGGGTGGACAGAAGATTACCATCGAGAGAAAATATTCCGGTCATTCTTTCGAGGTAACCCATCCGAAACCATCGGGTGGAAGTATGCTGATGGATGAACTTGGCACGACTGGCATAAAGGTGTCAAAGTTCGGTTTTGGCGCCCACATGCCAAAAGAACTTGTACCGTTTGAAAACGAACGTGAAAGAATGATCCGCGAGGCTTTTGATTTGGGTGTTACCATGTTTGATGTGTATGATCATGCCGCGGCTCGCCAATGGGAGCCGATGGGCAGGCACCTGAATCCCATACTGAACGATGTGGTTATCTCCCTCAACATGGTGCCTGGAAAAGGCCAGACCGCTGAGCAGGAAGTCGAACGCGCACTCCGCTTGTTCAACAGGGATCACATCGACATGTTCAGGACAAATTCCTGGGATTCAACCAACGGTGCCGACGGAAGGCCGCAGGGAAGGTCGTGGGAGTGGTGGGACACACTTATCAAGTACAAGGAAAAAGGGCATATCCGCGCCATCGGAACTGCTATTCATGACCCGCAGAGTATTGAAGAGGTTCTGAAAGAAATACCCATCGATTATGTCATCTTCCCTTATAATTTCTATCACAACCTTCTTCACGGGGGAGTTTCAGCCGGTAATTTCGATTCCCTTGACAAGAGACTCAGGGACAAAGGTATCGGCGTAATTGGAATGAAACCATTCGGAACGGACTGGTTTGTCACTCCGCTTATAGAGGCCGCCAAACAGCTTGATGAAACCGGTGAAATAAGCCTGCCCCAGGCCATGCTGCGCCATATTATCCATTCGGAGGTCAATCCTGATATTATACTCGGCGGCATGTTCAGACTCGACCAGGTGTATGAGAACGTCGAGGCATTTTATAAACCTGAGATGATAGAAGAAGAAAAGAAGCTTTTGAAGAAATTGAGAAAAGTGACTACATTAGCATCGGCAGAATGGCTGCCGAACCACTACCAGTTCCTTGAGAAGTGGGCCGCACACGACACCCCGTGCCGGGGCAGAGCACAGGCATAACGATGGGATAAGCGGATATGTGCGGCATGAACCGTTCGAAAGGAAGGCGATGGATTGCTGGCAGTTCATGGTGTAATATTCAGACTGCTTGACCTGATTCCCGAGTACAATAAACAGTGTTGACACAGGGGGCTTTTCGATGTCCGATACCGCATCACGTCGCTCGTTCCTTACATCCGGTATGGCGCTTGGAGCCGCTTCGCTCGCAACCGGGCAATCCGCCGTTGCCACGCCGTCACCTGATGACCGTAAGCTGAAAATTGGTGTTATCGGCCTGGGCCCGCAATCGTTCATGCCTTATAGCTGGTCCGATATCATTGAGGCGACCAAGCCCGGCTCGACCCGCGGCCATTTCGGAACGCCGTTCCTGAACATGGAAATCAGCCATGTCTGGGACCCTGATCCCCAGGCATCCCAAAAATTCGTCGATATGATCGGTGGCATAGAGATTGTAAAAAAATTCGATGATATGCTCGGTAAGATCGATGGTCTGATATTCGCCGATATCGGTAGTGTCGGTTACATGAAACATCTCGCCAGACCCTATCTCGAAGCTGGTGTGCCGACATATCTGAGTCGCCCGATTGCATACAGTCTTCGTGATGTCGACGATATGCTCGAATCAGCGGCCAAAGGAAATACGCCGATCATTGCAACAACCAAGTTCGAGCACTACCGCGAGGTCCCGGCGCTCAGGAACAAGCTGAAGAATGTCGGCGAGATCCACATGGTCCAGGTCGCGGCGAACACGTACGATTTCCCCATGCATTTCCATATTCACATGATGATGCCACAAATACTGGGATTTGACATTCAGAGCGTATCGTTGCAGGCTGACGGTTACCGAAAGGCAAAGTACGTGCATGAAACATACCTCTATCCGGGGGGAGAGGGGCAGCGGCCGTACATGTGCACCATCGATGGATCGAGTATTCCCGATTCGTTCCATATCCGTGTTATCGGCACGGAGGGCATCGAAGAATCTTCCATGCCGCGCGGGTACGGCAACTGGGAATACGACCTCCTCCATCGGTATGCGCCGCAGATCATCGACATGCAGCGTACGTTCTACGGCAAGAATTACGAACCCTACGATATCGTCCGTAAAAAGACCGAGATATTTCTCACGGCCTGCTACTCGGCGCTGGAGCGCGGCGGTGCGCCGGTCGATGTGGGTACAGTGCCGGTCGATTGGCGGGCGGAGCTTCCCGGTCTCGACACGTCAATGAATATACCCGGATAATTGTACTTGTGAAAACTGATCCGGATAGTATGTCGGAACCGGACAGGGAATACTCGGAATGAAGCAGATCACACGCACCGGGTAGTCATACTCACTCACCAATCATCCAAATGTATTCTCAACATTGAGGAAATATGAAAAGGCGTGATTTCCTGAAAAGCGTTGGTGCATCATCACTCACGCTATCGTTGAATCCGGCCTCTCAAGCACGTGCCGGATCAAAACCGAACATACTCTTTCTGTTCACGGACGATCACCGGTATGACACCATCCATGCCCTTGGTAACGAACAGATACTAACCCCTCATATTGATTCTCTGGTCGAGTCAGGGACCGCGTTTACCCAGGCGTTCAATATGGGCGGCATGACTATCGGCGTGTGTTTGCCAAGCCGTGCGATGCTGATGACAGGACGATACCTGTTCCATCTTCACAACGGCTATAAAGGAAATGCCGGCGGCACGTTACCCCCGGAACATAAAACGCTCCCTGAAACGCTGCAACATGCCGGGTATCATACGTTCCAGACCGGCAAGTGGCATAATGACAGGGATTCGCATACACGGAGCTTTACCACGGCGAAGAAGATCCTGTTCGGAGGGATGAGTTCCCAGTATAATGTGCCGATCCATGATTTCAGGCCAGCGGGGAATTACCCGAAAGAACCGGATTACTGGGTCACCGATCAGCATTCAGCGGAGATGTACGGCGATGCGGCAGTGGGTTTCCTTGAGGAATACACGGAAGACAATCCGTTCTTCATGTTCGTATCCTTCCAGACGCCGCATGACCCGCGTCACATGCCGCAAGAGTATCGTGACATGTACGATCATGAAACGATTCCCGTTCCGGATAATTTCCTTCCGGTGCATCCGTTCAATTTCGGGGAAGCAAACATGCGTGACGAGCAGCTCGAACGATGGCCGAGAACACCGGATGCGATCAAACGCCACATCGCCGATTATTATGCCATGATCACCCATACTGACGCCCAGATCGGTAGGATTCTCGACGCACTGAAACAATCAGGCAAGTATGACGACACGATTATCGTTTTCGCCGGTGACAACGGTCTTGCGGTCGGTCAGCACGGTCTTATGGGCAAACAGCATCTGTATGACTGTGCCACGCACGTGCCGCTCGTATTCAGCGGACCAGGCATACCCAAAAACGAGAAACGCGACGCGCTCGTCTACCTGATGGACATATTCCCGACATTGTGCGATCTTACCGGAACGAGTATTCCGGAAACGGTCGAGTCCCACAGTCTATGGCCCGTTATCAACGGTGATTCAGAAGATGTCAGGGATTCCATATTCTTCGCTTTCAAATACTGGCAGCGGGCAGTACAGACAAAAAAATGGAAATTACTGTACTTCAATTTCTACGGCGAGAAACACACCATGCTGTATGACATGGAAAACGATCCCCTCGAGGTCGTCAACCTTTATCACAATCCTGCGTATGCCGATGTGGTCAAAGACATGCGGTCCCGCATCGAGGAATGGTTCGAGATTACCGATGACAGGGTAAAACTGGATGAGCCCGACTGGGGTGTTGAGCCGCTGCCACCGTGGAAAGCCGGTAATTGGAACGACCCGAATCCTGATGTATATCAGGAAGAAAGGTGGCCGGGAAGGCAATACTGACGGGATGTGATGGGTGTATCGATGCATTTATCATCAGTGTGATCTTGCTTCCGGAAAACGGCTCCCGTTATCATGTCATGATCGGACGGGTGTGACATCAGCAGAAGAAAAGTCAGTCTGAAAGAAACTAACTCTTGGGGTGGTACAAATACCCGGTTCAGGTCAGTTCCGGCTCTGACTGGATACAATTATTAAGGAGCCTCAAATGCGAATAACAGTATTGATCACCCTTATTCTATTCTCTATTCCAGTATCTGTTCAAGCAGGAAATGAAATTGTAATAAACGAAATCATGTATAATAGCATTGGAGATGATGTTGAATTCATTGAATTATATAACGCTTCAGGGACTATGCAAAATCTGCAAAACTGGTATCTCATTGATGATAATGATGATCATGAGCCATGTTTAATTGAATATACTTTAAGTCCCGGAGAGTATTTGGTTATAGCGGCAGACTTGAATCAATTTACGTTAAAATACCCTGGCGTTTCACCGGTAAATTCCAATGTATTCGACACCGGTGGCACCGGCTGGTCTTTAGGCAATGGCGGTGATATCATTCGCTTGTTTGATAATACAAATGTCCTTCATAACAGCGTCGCCTACAACGATGGTGGCGACTGGCCCAATTCCCCGGATGGATCCGGGCCATCATTGGAATTGCTCAATCCTTACTCTGAAAATTCACTCCCGGGCAGTTGGGATCCAAGCCTGGTACATGATGGTACTCCAGGTGAAATAAATAGTGTCTATACCGAAAATATCCAACCAACATGTAAGAGTGGAAAGCGTTCCGTTGCGCTGCCTGCCAACGCTGATGAAGTCATAGTTACTGTTCGTGCTTTTGACAGTGAAGGCTTGTCACACGTTGATTTATTTTTGAATACCGGTCAAGGTTTTATCAATCAGGCAATGTATGATAACGGTTTAGATGGGGATATCGACGCCGGAGACTCGATCTATACTGCGGTTATACCAGCGCAACTTAACGGTACTGTGGTGAAATATTATGCCGTAGCCACGGACAACATTGGCCAACAGGACAGCTGGCCCAATGATGCGCCGTCCGCGTATCATGCATATACCATTGATTATGTGCCGCCCAAACTTCGAATTACAGAATTATTAGCTGTAAACAATTCAGTCAATACCGATGATTCCGGCGAATATGATGATTGGTTTGAAATTCACAATAGCGGATCAGAAAATGTTAATTTAGGCGGAATGTATATCAGTAATTCTCTCGGTTCATCACACTCATTTGAATTGCCTCAGGTGAACATGGCGCCCGATGAATATGTAATATTCTGGGCAGATAATGAAATCGAACAGGGTGCGTTGCATGTTGATTTCAAACTTGCCTCTGATGGAGAGGAAATCGCTCTTTTTGATACTGTGGATCATGGCAATGTCCTTATTCATGGCTGGAAATACGGTTTAATGAGCAGTGATGTGTCTATGGGATATAATCCTGAAGATGGGACAGCTCCGGAGTATTTGGCCTCGCCTTCTCCCGGAGCTGGCAATGCCTCAAGTGAATTTTATTCACCGGTCTGCATAAATGAATTCCAGTCGACCAGTGATTTCGGGGGGCCTGATGACTGGGTTGAAATATATAACCGTGGTGCAGACTCGTTCGATCTTTCCGGGTGCTTTTTATCAGACCAGCGGGGCGATAATACAAAATGGACATTTCCGCAAGGAACTATTCTTGATACTGGTGGATTTCTCGTTGTTTATGAAGATGCTTTAGGTTTTGGCTTTGCTTCTGAGGGAAATGATCTCATCATGCTTACCGCCGCCGACAGCACATCAGGCTTGGATTTTTATGATTTTAAGGAGCAACAAGCTGATACAAGCGAAGGCCGCTCTCCCGATGGAGCAAATACATGGATGCATTTCGATGATCCGACAAAGGGATATCCAAATTTTCGAACAAACGTTGAAGAAAACCTCAACGCTATACCAAATGAATTTATCTTGCATCAAAACTATCCAAATCCGTTTAATCCCGCCACAATCATCCAGTTCACTATCCCGTTGGAAACGCATGTCACAGTGGAAATCTTCGACATCCAAGGCCGTGTGGTTGATATGCTCGTGGATGGTGTCCTCGCTCCCGGACAACATGATGTCAGGTGGGATGGAACTGTCAATGCTTCAGGTGTGTACCTCTACCGTGTCCATGCGGGGATGGAACAGCGCTCGGGGAAGATGCTCATGGTGAAGTGAAACGATTCCGTCAATAGCATGATCAATCCACCAATAATCCCTGCCATACTTATTAACTATATCCTTTAAGTTACGGGGCTGAAATCATCGGGGAGGCCCGCCTCATTCTTCCTCCTTCGTGGCCATGATTACGTCCCTCATATTATCTTGATTTCCTCTAAAATTCACTCTCTGTGGGGGGAATACTGTGGGGAGTTGAATATTCTAAAATGAAAAAAGACTTAGTCGGAATTACCTAAGTCCTTGATATTATTATGGCGGAGGACCGGGGACTCGAACCCCGAAGGGCGCTAACCCGGCGGATTTCAAGTCCGCTGCCTTACCAGTTAGACTAGTCCTCCGCCCGTGGAAATATGCATCATCACCGCAGAATTCGCAAGTTCACACTGTGACACCGCATCGAAAAATTCACTATTACATGCCCCCTGCCGCCTCACGGAGGATGCGGACATTCTCCTCTGCACCGTGGTCGCGGAACACCGTTGTACCGGCGACAAGCTGGTTAGCGCCCGCCCGGACCAGGTCTCGCGCATTATCCGGCCCGACACCACCGTCCACGCTCATGATGAGACCGGGACAAACCGTTGCGGCATGATCCGCCACCATTCGCATACGGTCGTAGGTCACCTCGATGAATGACTGTCCGCCGAATCCGGGATGCACCGACATCATCAGCAACAGATCCACATCCGCGAGGTGCGGCAGCACGGCATCCACCGGTGTCCCCGGATTGAGTGTCAGCCCGGGCCGGACACCGCGGGAACGGATATCGTCGAACGTCGCCGAAAGCTCGTCCGCCTCGATCACCTCGACATGCACTGTCAGATAATCGCTGCCTGCATCGCAGAACGCCGCAATGTAGTCACAGGGGTTGTCGATCATGAGATGAACATCTATCGGACGGTTGGTATACCGTCGCACAGTCTCCACCATCGATGGCCCGAACGAGAGGTTGGGTACGAAGTGGCCGTCCATGACATCCACGTGAAAGACATCACACCCCCCGGCCTCGGCACGGGCAATCTCATCGGCGAGGCATCCAAGGTCTGCGGCGAGAATCGAGGGCGCGATACGCAGGTTCATTTATCATCCTCCATGACCGGCTCCATGGCCGGTGCTTTCGATACCACCAGTTCCACCTCGGCGGCGGTGTTCGCGGGGACACCGGGATCGGGATACTGCTCGATGACCGTATCCGGCAGGAGATCGTCGCGCTCCTCATACTGAACGTTGAGCCGATTAAGGTTGAATCCACCGGAACGGAGCGAATCGAGGGCGGTCGTGTAGCTCAGGTTCACCAGGTCAGGCATAACCGTGTCGGTCTCGGGGCGGCCATTCGAAATATAGATGGCCACAGGACTGTTCTCGCCGACCTCGACACCCGCTTCAGGATGCTGGCGTGCGACCATGGCAAAGGGATACTCGTTGGAGGGTATGAATCCGCCCTCGACCACTATCAGTCCGGCGGCCTTGATCTCAAGCCGTGCATTGGGTGGTGGCTTGCCGACAACATCCGGCACCGTGATGGGGCGCGAACCCTTCGACACACGCACATGCACGCGACGTCCTGGTTTGATGGCAGTGCCCGCCGCGGGAAGCTGGAAACTGATTACACCGCTCGGGTACGTATCCGTGAACTCCCGCTGGTCCTCCACCACCGAGAAGCGATCATCGGCAACCTTCACGGCATCGTCCGGTGACAGCCCCGTCAGCGTGGGCAGTTCGATCTCTTGTCCCGACCGCTGGTACCACGGCATCACGATGTTGTCCATCACCACGAGAAACAGGAGCCCCGCCACGGCGAATCCCGCCGCGATCAGAAACAGATGCCACAGTAGACGCATCCACAGAAATGGCTTCCCCGCCTTCCCGCGCTTCGGTGCCGGGGATGTCGTATTTGTATCCGTCATGATTCCTTCCGTATGAGCTTTGCCGCATATGCGCCGGTCCCGCCGCCCTCGTGGGGTAGGACCAGATTCCCGGCGTTCGTCGCCGCGCCGGAGGAAACATCGCCAAATACTTCGGCAGTTTCAAGGGAAAAGTCCTCGTGTGCACCAAGAAAACTGCTCACAACCTCCTCGTTCTCCTCCGGTTCCAGCGTGCATGTGCTGTAAACCAGCACGCCGCCGGGACGAACAAGTCCGGACATATGCCCGAGCATCACCGCCTGAAGTGCCGCCATGCGCGGGATGTCCTCCGGCATAAGCCGCCACTTCATGTCAGGCCGCTTCGCAAGGACACCGGTTCCAGTACAGGGGGCATCCACGAGCACCCGGTCATAGCCGTTCTTTGGTGCGTCGGCAAACTCCAGCACATCCCCGGCGATACACACGATCGACTTGAGTCCGAGCCGCTCGGCAACTCCGCGCACAAGCCCGAGCCGACCCTCATGAACGTCAATCGCGGTCACCTTGCCACGATCTTCCATGAGTTCGGCGATGCGCGTGGTCTTGCCACCCGGTGCGGCACAGCAATCGAGAATGTGCTCGCCCGGCTGCGGATCGAGCAGATCGACCGCCATCCCGGCCGCGGGATCCTGTACCGTACACAAGCCAGTGGTAAAGGGTTCGCTTCCGAACAGCCCGGTCGCTTTCGCCAGCGCCAGATAGTCCGGAAAACCAGGCACCGGCGAAGGATCGAATCCTTTATCGACAAGCCGTTCAGCCAGTTCGGCAGCGGTTATCCTGCCTCTGCGCGCACGGACGAATATCGGGTGCTTCTCCACCCCTGCGTGACAGATCGCTTCGGTAATCTCAACTCCGAAATGGCCTGTCCAGCGCTCCACGAGCCATCGCGGATGGGCACACGTCACGGCTATACGATCAACGTCACCATCGGGCGGCGGCGGCTCACCCTCACGCTGAAACCTTCTGAGCAGGGCGTTGACGAGCCCACTGGCTCCGGTGCCCCGTACTGTCCGCGCCAACCGCACGCTTTCGTCAACCGCCGCAAAGTCCGGTACTGAGTTCATGAACATGAACTGGTACAACCCGAGCCGCAGAACATCACGAACAGGCGGGTCGATCTTCGCGAGAGGCCGCCCGGCAAAGGTCACGACCACGTGGTCCAGCCGACTGCGCCAGCGGAGCGCGCCAAGTACCAACTCGCGCACGAACTGACGGTCACGGTCGGGAAGAGATGCAACCGGATCGGCGGCAAGAATGCGATCTGCGAACGCGCCCTCATCCTCAATTCGGCCCAAAAGGGTGAGCGCGATGCCTCGCGGTGTGGACGGCGGCGCCCGGAAACTGTTGGACTTCAATAGTCGATCCTTTCGGCGGTCGATGTCATCGGCGGTAGAGCCAGTTCGGCGTCTGAAATACCCTCATTCACGGTGATGCGCGACAGGTCCATCTCCAATGTCCCGCCCAGCCCCCACACCTTGATGCGTGTCGCCACGGGAACGCCAGCCACGGTCTCAAACTCTTCCGCTTCCATGCGCCAGACGGACTCGCCCGCGACAATGATCTCCTCGGCGACGACCAGCAGGTCCGGTCCGGCGAGTGTATAGCGTGCGGTGTTGTCTCCGGCCTCGACAGTGAGAACCGCCTGTCCGCCGGTTCGTATGAGTGACAACCGTTGACCGCCACTGCCGGTTGCGGGCGGTGATGTTCCTGAGAAAATCCCGGTGAGGCGTTCGAGGTCGAAACTCAATTCCGGAGCCATCCGGCGAAGCATGTCATCCGAGCGCGCGGCAAACACATAGGTATTCTCGGACGGATAGAAGGCATAGACGGAATCCGGTGTGGTGGCGATGTATACAATGGCGATCCCGGCGAATCCGCTGACACGGATGCGGAACCGGTCCGGGCGACGGTAGCGGATGGACATACGTGCCTGGTGCTCTTCACCTTCGGGAGTCCGGGCGGTCACTGCTGCGGTGGCGGAAAAGTCGAGAATCCGACTGGCGCGAACATCCACCGCGGCAAGGGCGTGTTCGGCGGTGAGTCCGCCGGGAAGACGTTTTACGACCGGCTTCCGGGCGCATCCGGTGATGGTCATGAGCGCCAGGATGGCAACAAGTGTCGGTATGCGTGGCAGGGACACGTTATAAGCTGTCCAGTTTCGGTTGCAGGGATTCGGGATCACCACCAAGGTCGAGGGCGCGGCGATAAGCGGCGGCAGCCTCGACAGTCCGTCCCAGCGCGGTCAGGACATCTCCATAGTGGTCATAGATCACCGCGGCATCCTGATCGTGTTCCCAGCGGAGCGCCTGCTCGATGCTCTCCAGTGCCAGGTCGAGTTTGCCCTGCTGGAAATAACCCCAGCCGAGTGTGTCGAGATACGCACCGTTGTTGGGCTCGAGTTCGAGGGAGCGGGTGACCATATCAATAGCGCGGCCGAGCTTTCTGCCGTGTTCGATGTACATGTAGGCGAGGTTATTCATGGCGAGCGCATTTTCCGGTTCACGCTCAATCACTTTCTCAAGCGCATCCTCCGCATCGCCGAACCGCCCGCTCTGGTCGTACAACAGGGCAAGCTGGACAAGGTGCGCGGTTCCATCCGGCTCCAGATTGCCCACCATCATGAGCGTCTTCTCGGCTTCACCTGGCTGATCCGCGGTGGTGTACGCCTGCCCGAGCATCAGGAGATATCCGACATTCTCCGGGTCGGAAGCAAGCAGCCATTCATAGATGGCAAGAGCATCGTCGTACCGGTTCATGTCCATGTATATGGAAGCTTCGAGCACCTTGAGACGTTCGCGGTCCTCAACATGTGATCCGGCACCGTCGCGGACCAGGTCCACGGCATCCTCGTGCCTCCCAAGCCCGACAAGCGCATGGGCATAGCCGCGGTAAGCGCTCACCAGAAAACCCTCGTCCATGGTGAGATCGCCCTTCTCGAAGCCCTGCCGATAATACTCCGCGGCCTCCGTGAAGCGTTCAAGGAAATTCATGGCCTTGCCGAGTGAGAAGTAGAGCGCGCTGTCGTCCTCGCCCTGCTCAGTCAGTACCGCAATCGCTTTCTCTGCTTCACGGTCCCGTCCCGTATAGAAGTAGAGAGCCGCAAGGGTCTTCTGCACCTTGGGATCATCCATGCCGCCACGGGCCGCGCGCTCGAAATAGACAATGGCGCAGTCCCAGTCGTTGATGTTGAGGCACAGGTTACCGAGCGAGATCATCAACAGCACTTCGCCTGGATTGCGTTCGAGGCCGCGATTGTATGTGTCGATTGCATCCTGCCAGCGGCTGTATTGTTCGTGGAGCTGGCCAAGGGCGATCCACGCATCCACGTTCACCGGGTCGCGCTCGATGAGACGGTCATACACCGCGCGGGCTTCATCCTGGAAACCGTGCTCGTTCAAGATGTCGGCGGCAGTCACCATGTCATCGGTGGTAAGGTCCTTGCGGCTCACTAATTCCATGAGGAGGTCGCGCGCATCGTCGCCACGATCCATTTCGAAATAGTAGAGCGCGAGCCGGATGAAATCGGTGAACTCGATTGTATCGTTGAGGTCCATGTATGTTTCGAGCGCAGCCGTGGCCTCGATGACATTCCCCTCGTGCTCCTCAAGGTACTGGAGCAGCCGCCAGTTCTTAGCCGTATCGGGATCCATCTTGACGAGGATACGCGTATAGTGGAGAGACGTCCGAAATATCTTGGCCCGGAAGCACGCCATCGACAGGGCCTGGATTATCTCCGCGGAACCGGGATCGAACTGGTGAGCTTCGAGGTAGAACGTCACTGCCTCGATATGATTCTCGTTGGTTTCGGCCACCTTGCCCTTGATGAACAGATCCATGGCCTGCTTCTTGCTCGCGGCAATCTCTTTGGTGGCCTTCGGTTTCAGTGCGACTTTTCCCGCGCACCCTGCGGTCGAGAGCACCGCTGCGAGAAGGATTATCATCGCACGGTTAATGCCTCGTGGCAGTATCATTCGTATCATGATCGTATCACGCTCCATTCGCAGGTCATTGTGCCATTGTGGCGCAACTTCGTAATAGTATAAGGTACAAAATCAGCCGGTGTATCGCCACCGAAAAGCCCTCACCGCGTATCGCCGTCCACGGTATCCGCCGTCACAGGCACACCACCGGTTCGGCACGCCGCCGAATAAAGCTCCACGGGATGCCGAACATCGACCGCAAGCCCTTCGTGGGCGAGAAGGTCCTCGATCTGCATCCGGCAGGCGGGACATGGTGTGGCAACCACCGTGGCACCGGTTCCCCTGATGTCGGCGGTCTTCCTGACACCGACCTTGCGGGCGAGTTCATGGTGGGTGAATGTGAATACGCCGGCGCCGCCGCAGCAGCGTTCCGGTTCGGAGAGTTCGACCAGATCGACACCGCCCGATCGCCGCAGGATATCCCGGGGCGCATCGGTGATATGCTGGGCACGTGAGAGATGACAGGGGTCGTGGTAGGTGACCCGGACCACGTCGCCACCGTCAGCCACCGGGATATTGAGCGTATCCACCAGGAATTCCGTGAGGTCCAGGACCGGACTTGAAATCGGCTTGATCCCGACAAATTGGGCGACCTCGTGCTTCAGTGCGGCGGAACAGGATGTGCAGTCGGTGATCACGAAGTCAACATCCAGATCGCCGAACACCTCCTGGTTTTTCTCGGCAAGGAGACGCGCCGTGGCCATGTCACCCGAGGTATAGGCCGGAATGCCGCAACACGCCTGCCCGCGAGGTATGACGACTTCGACACCGTTCCGGGTGAGCACGTCGATGGTGGCATCCGCGATCTCCGGATACACAAGATTGGTGGCGCAGCCGATGAAATAGCCCACACGCATCCGCGGTGAACCATCAACCGGTGCGATCCGTTCCGGCAACCGGTCGTGGGCCTGACGAAACGCAAGGTCGGGGTAGCGTTTGTCCTCCATGCCCGCAAGATGCGGCACCAACGTATCGAGGATGTTGCCTGCATGGGAAAACAGCGTTTGGCCGCCAGCCGCCAGCTTTGAGGAGAGCGCCATGAGCCGGGGGCTTCTGAACACAGTCTTGAATGCCGCCTTCTTGACAGGATGCAGCCGTCCACGGTCGACAAGCTCCGCCCGGGCGGCGATCACAACCTTGTGGGTCTCAACCCCTGCCGGACACACCTCGCCGCAGCGCATGCAGGTCAGGCAGTCGAGCATCCGGCGCTCTACCGCGTCGTCCAGGTCGGCGATACCGTTCCGCACCGCGTTAGCGAACTGGATACGTCCCCGTGGCGAGGCACCCTCCAGACCGATCTCCTCGAACGACGGGCACACCGTGCGGCAAAGCCCGCAACGGAAACAGCGTGTGAGTGTGTCCTCGACACCATCAAGGTGCGGCAGTGTTTCGTGATCAGCCATGACGTGTGAATTTCTCCTTCAGTGCCCTGGTAAATATCCCTCGATCAGTCTCATCCTGCTCGACCAGCCAGATACGCTCGACTCGCGATTCTTCCGCAAGCAGGTACTCAATCACCGCATCCACTATCATCCGGGCGGCAATATGCGGCTCTACGGGATGCGTTTCTCCGTTCAGAAGCGGCAGCGCCACCGAGCGGGCGTCATGCTCCACGGCCTTCCTGAGTGCTGCCCGGACCGCTGCGCCGAGAGCATCTTCCCGTGCGACAAGGTCCTGTCCCGCAATCACCGCATGCACAACCGTGGCAGCCCGCAGGTCTCCGCCGGGAGTGGCAACCGCGGTGCCGATCTCAGCAGGCGCCTAGGACATGGCTCGGCTCTCGATACCATCTCCACCAGCGCGACGAACCCGTGCCGCGACACCTCCGCCGGTCCAGAGCATGGTGTTGGCGGGAATAACCACGGCGTCGGCATCCAGGGTGGTGATGTCGTCTGTGGTGACCTCAATCGTGGCCGATCCTATCTTCATCGTGCCCCCTCCTCCCTGATATCGTGCCGCCCGTGCACACCCGGAGCATTCAAGCCAACCCGTCCCGCCGTTTTATCGTAGACGACCGCCGCAACAAGCCCCGTGGCCGCGCCGGTGAGCACACCCGCCATCACCAGTAGGGGCAGCAGAAATATGAGTCCGTCGCTTCGGATGAACAGGAGCCAGGCGGCGGCGAGCTGAACGATATTGTGCGCCACTGCACCGGCCGCGCTGAAACCGACAGGTCCGATACCACGCACGTATCGGTGAATGACCGCCATCACCACAAGCGATACCAGTCCGCCCGTGATCGCAAACACGAACAACGGTGTGAACAAGCGCCCGATAAGTAGCGATCCCAGCACGATCCTGAGAAGCGTCACCTTGAGCGCGTCCCCGGCCCCGAAATACATGAGCGCCAGGATGGTCGCCACGTTCCCCAGCCCCGGTCGCATCCAGGGTACCGGCAGCGGCAGAAACGACTCGAACACGAACAGGATCAGCCCCAACGCTGCCAGCATGGACAGCATTGTGAGCCGACGCGCAGCACCCTGGCCCGTCACTGAGTCACCCCGTCAAATCCCTGTTGCCCTGGCCTGCCGCGCACGGTGATCACCAGCCGGTTCGGCACGCATACCGCCACCTCGCCGGGATACTTGAGCCGTCCCATACGCATGCAGATGTGGTGCGGGCAGATCGAAGCTCCGACCCGCACGGCACCATCTTCGACAATTATCACCGATTCACCGCCCGGACCTGTGACGGTGATGGTCACATCGCGGTCGAGAGGAAGGTCCAGCTCGCGCTTTCCATCGACCTCCACCACAGCATGTCCGCCTGCACCAGCGGCGCGCGGCACCAGGACGAATCCGGCAGCGGCAACCGCAAGCAGCACGGTAATCAGTACGATGTCACCACGGGTTACATAATTCACTCGTTCACACTCCCACGAAATCCGTCTGTTCGCCGCAGTTCTCGCATACGCCGTCCGCGATCCCCTCGACCGATACGCTGTAGTTTCTCCGGGAGACAAGCAGGGTCCCGCAGACAGGACAGTATGTGTTGGAAGCGTCCGCGAGCAGGATGTTCCCGGCATACACGTACGGCAGCCTCTCCCTGGTGATCGCCAGTGCCCGCTCAAGCGTTTCCGGCGGTGTCTGTGCCTCGGTGAACCGGAACCGAGGATAATACCGTGAGTAATGCACGGGGATGGTCGGTTTCAGGTCCGCGATCCAGTCCCGGAGCATGATGAAATCCTCATCGCTGTCATTGTAGCCCGGAATGACGAGGTTGGTGATCTCCACATGGCATTGCCCGGCGGCGATCTCCACCGTTCGGAGTACATCTTCCAGCTGTCCGCCGCACACCTTGCGGTAGAAATCCGGTTTCATGGCCTTGATGTCCACGTTCATGGCGTCGATCAGCGGCAGGATTTCCCTGAGCGGCTTCTCGTTGACATAGCCGTTGGAGATCAGCACGTTCTTCAGTCCGCGCTCGCGCACGGCTGTCCCGGCATCACGCAGGTACTCGAACCAGATGAACGGCTCGGTGTACGTGTAGGCCACACCGATGGAGCCGTTCTGCCCGGCCATTTCCGCGAGAGTCTCCGGCGGCAGGTGCCTCGTATGCACCCGCTCCTGTGAAATTTCATAGTTCTGACAGAATCCGCACCGGAAATTGCATCCGTTCGGACCGGTTGAGAGAATGGGTTTCGACGGATGAAAATGATAGAGCGGCTTCTTTTCGACCGGATCCACTGAGAGCGACACCACCTCGCCGTATGAGTCGGCATGGAGCGTGCCGTTACGGTTGGTCCTGACACTGCATGCGCCCGTATGCTCGTGTGCGATAACGCAGGCGCTTGGACACATTTCACACCTGACCGTGCCATCCTCGCGTGTCGTATAGTATGCAGCTTCCATCGGCATAGCACCCTCGGTGAACGTCCGGTATTGAGACGGATCACCGCGTAAAATGTTCCCGGCCAAAGATGGTTTCGGGCTCAGGTCAGTCCGTCGGCCAGTGTCTCGTCGATCACCGCGATCACCCGCTCAGGCGAGAGGTCGCGCAGGCACCGGTGATGGCCTTTCGGGCACGACGACGGGCCGTGGGGGCCACATGGACGGCACTCAAGCCCATCCTCCTCAATGACCACGCCCCGGTCGGAGTATGGCTCAAATCCGAACGACCGCACCGTGGGACCGAACAGCGCAAACACCCGTGTCCCCGCCGCGGCAGCCAGATGTTGTGGCGCTGTGTCCCCGGTGAGTACGAACGCCGCACGACCGTAAAGTTCCGCCGACTGCCGGAGTGTGAGGAACCCGCAGGTCGATACCGCCGCCGGAATTTCCGCAGCCAGCCGCCCGCACAGGAGTTCGTCATCCATGCCACCGCTGAGGAACACCCGGTATCCCCGGTCCGAGAACGCCCGGCCCACCTCGGCAAAGTAGTCCGGCGGCCATCGTTTTGTCGCCCAGACGGAGCCGGGAGCAAGCACGCAGAACGTTCCGCCCTCCTCCGTGAAACCATCAACCACCACCCGGTCATGATCGTCCGGAAAGATCGCCGGTGAGAATCCCTCATGCCGCCAGCCAGCCGCCTTCGCAAGCATGAGATTACGCTCGACCTCGTGGATGCCGTACTGGTAGGGCACACGCTTCGTGTGGAACCATTTGCCCCCGTCACGATCGAACCCGATCCGTATCTGTGCGCCGGAAAACCGTGCGGTCAGCGCTGATCTGAACGACCGATGCGGCACCAGCACCGTACCGATATCACGCTCCCGGATCATACGCGCCATCAGCCGGATACCTGCAAGCCCGCTTCCGGTATCGTGCTTGTCCCAGGTGATGATATCGTCCACGTTTGGATTGTTTCCCAGCAGAGTGTCGCAGCCCGCGCGGACCACAGCCACAACCCGCTCGCCGGGACAGGACACACGCGCCGCCTCGAATAAAGGCGTCGTCAGCACCACATCCCCGATAAACGCTGTCTGAAATATTGCTACCGCCATATACGCCTGCCCATTCCGTGAATCATTACCGCCGAAGTGTCGCTATGCGTCATCATACACGCGGCCTTTCCAGACAATCTGCTTCGCGCCAAACAGTCTCCTCGCGACGAGCACCACACTGTACCCCACCTGGAACAGGAGCGTCCCGGGTATCCAGATTATGTCACCGCGCCGGTACCCTTGGGAACCCGCTATCATGAGCCCATAGCCCACGCACCGTGCCGCCACGACTCCGATGACCGCTCGCGGGTACCAGGGCATAACCATCACCGCCGCAATGAACGACAGCAGCATGAGCGCATCCGTACCCATCATGGCCTTGCCAACGAGGGACAGTTCACCAAACCCGGACATCCAGCGGAGCCGCTGTTTGATGAAGGTGGCGAAATCGTTCTCCGGCATGGATGTCACCACCGCGCCGGGATCCGTTGCCCACGCGAGTTTCCGTGACGTCCCGGTGACGATGGCGTTCATCAGTGCCATGTCCTCTACGATGCTCACGTTCAGCGACTCGTAGCCGCCTACATCGAGGTATGCCTGCCTGCGGAAGGAGAAGTTGTTCCCCATGACCGAGAGCGGCAATCCAAGCCCCGCGCTGCCCATTGCCACGGCGTGCATGGTGATGAGTTCGCAGTTCTGGAGCTTGTGGAAAAGCCGTCCCGACGATGTGTCCACCCGCGTGGTGCTCCCCACGATGCCGGTATCGTCCCCGTACGCGCGGAGGTGTCCGAATACCCATCCGGGCTCCACCGCGATATCGGCATCGGTGATCATGATGATTTCGCCCGTTGCCTCCCGGATGCCCCTGGCAAGCGAGCGCTGTTTGCCACGAAGCACCGTCGGCTCGAACACGGTCGAAAGCACCCGGAACATGGAATCCCTTGCGGCGTAGTCCTCGATGATCCGCCGGGAACCGTCCTCAGACTCGTCATCGACAATGAACACCTCGATCCGGTCGCGCGGATAGTCCACCTTCATGAGAGCATCGAGGCATCTCGGAAGGTTCGTCTCCTCGTTCCGCGCACAAAGCACCACCGACACCGGCGGGAGTTCGTCGGGCAATTCGTGTGGCCTGTGCCGTTTCTCCCCGATGGCGATCACCATCGCAAACATGAGGTAGCAGAACGCGTACAACATGACCGTCAGCCCGACGATGTCAACAATCATCCGCAATCTCCATGGACGCCGGATCGCCCAGCCGGTCCACCGTTTCCAGTGTCAGCCCGGCATCAACAGCCATCCGGGCCACATCGCCGATAACCCCGGGCAGCAGATCGCCGCCGCCTTTGACAGTGTCATGGAACACCAGCACCGCTCCCGCACGCACGAACGGGGTGATATTCGCAAGCATGCGCCCGGCGGAAATGTCGCGGTAATCTCCCGCAAGCACAGTCCAGCAGACCAGCGTCTCCCCGCGCTCACGCACCACTTTAAGCGTGGTGAAATCGAACAGCCCGAACGGTGGCCGCACGTGGCGGGGACGTTTCCCTGCAATATCCTCGATAATCCGCGCGGCATCCTCTATCTCGCGGGTAACCACATCCTCCCCGGCGAGGAGCAATCGACAGTGGGTCATGGTGTGGTTGCCGATCAGATGACCGCGACCGGCGATCTCCCGCACCAGAGCCGGATGTTTCAATGCTTGCTCGCCTGTCAGAAAGAACGTCGCCTTCGCCCCGCAGGTGTCGAGGGCATCCAGCACCGCGGGAGTCACCAGGGGATCGGGACCATCATCGAACGTGAGCGCCAGCGCACCGCACGACGCATCTCCTTCCCAGAGAACACTTCCCAGCGCCAGTTTCAGGAGTGCGGGCGGCACCCGCTCAATATGCGACAGAATCTCGTCAATCACTACCGCTCTCCTCGTATTCGAGCATGACCGCCGACGCTGTGCGTCCCCGCCATCTGAACCGCGCCCACCGTCCACACACAGGCACCGCAATGAGATACGGCACATGCAGTAACTCGGCGAATGGCACGAGGATCGTGAGCCACGGCCGTCCTGCCTTCACCGCACCGTACCCGGTGAGCAATAGATCGCCCGCGACCTTGCAGGTCACGGCGACAATGAGCGGTGTGACAGCCAACGTGCCCGTGAGAGCGCCCACGGTCCACAGGGGGATGAGGGCGAAGAAGCCGAAGAACACCGAAAGTAAGACCACGGCGCGGCGCGAGGGATAGAACGCGATCTTGGATGCCCAGCGTATCCGTTGCCTGAGGAATGACCGCACTCCGGGATTTGCCTCAACCTTCACCGCCGCCGATGGATCCATGACGAATCGTACCGCGCGGGGACCGTCGCCCGCCATCTTCTGCATAAGGAGATCGTCGTCACCGGAAACCAGCGCACCGATACCCTCGAAGCCCCGGACCCGATCGAATGCATCACGTCGGTACAACAGGTTCGCGCCGTTGCAGGTGACCGGGAATCCGGCGTTCATGAGCCCCGCGGCCATTGCCTGTATTCCGCCGAACTCCAGTGCCTCGATCCACCCCATGAGCCCGCCACCCTCGACGAGCACCATACCCGCCGTGAGTTCGACATCATCGGTCATGTGCGAAATCATTGTCAGGAGCCAGCCTGACGGTATGCGGCAGTCGGCATCCACAGTGGCGATGATCTCCCCGCGGCTTGCCTGTATACCCTCGAACACCGCACGCTTCTTGTACCGGTATGGTGCGGTGGAACTTCGGGTATCCATGACCGTGATGCGTTCGCAATCCAATGCGCGGGCATCGGCGATCGCGCGCGTGCCATCATCCGAGCAATCGTCGACAACTATGACCTGATATCGTTCGGGGGGATAGTCCTGTGCAATGAGATCGCCGAGGGTGGCGTCGAGACTGGTGTCGGCATTCCGTGCAGGCACGATCACCGAGACAAACGGCCGTGCGGTGTAATCACGTTCGTGTCGCCGGAACAATCCCGCAAACGCCGCGAGACAGGCCGCGAGATATACCATCCCGCCACCGATCAGCAGCATGGCCGCGCATTCCCGCATGCACACCTCCACACATGGTCGGTCAACGCCGTCCGGTCGCGGATGCACGGCGCTTCCGGTTAACGTAAATCATTGGTTAAACCAAAATATGCCGCATGGGCACGCGACGGGCAAGGAGAATCCGGCCGATCAAAGATCGATTATAGTCTAAGGCTATGCAACAACTCGACCGTGAAAGGATGCTTCGCGACCTTTCACTCCTTGTGTGGGATCACGATCAGAAACCGCGATCAGAGATCGATTATAGTCTGATGGTTAATCACCAAGTCCACCGCACAGAGTGTTGCACGACTCTGTGCTGCAACGACAGGATCACCGTATCGTAAACTCACCCTTCTAACTCCCCTCTCTTTCTGAGAGAGGGGGCCGGGGAGTGAGTTCTGCCAGAGAAAGGGGCTGATGGCTGAAAGCTGTGTATCAAGTCGACCTTACAGAATGCTTTGTGACTCTGAGCTGCCTGTTCAGGTTATCCGGTGACCCCACGTACGCAGTTCACGGTCGCGAAGCATCCGTGAACGGTCGATCCGATGAATAACCATCAGACCTCACACCCACCGTGTGGGCGGTCGCTACTTGTCCTTGAAGTACGTGCTGCCGACACGCTTTCGGATCTTGCGAAGGGTCTTCACGGCGTGGTATCGGGCCTTGTCAGCGCCTTCGAGGAGAATCTTCCGCACATGGCCGGGATCGGCGGTAAGCTCTTCACGCCTCTCGCGGTATGGAGCGAAATACTCCCAGATGAGTTCCAGCAGCTCCTTCTTGACCTCGCCATACCCCATGCCACCGGCACGGTAGTTCTCGGCAAGCGTGGCGGTCCGGTCCGCAGGTGCGAACAGCTTGTACAGGGCGAAGACGTTGCAGGTATCGGGATCCTTGGGCTCATCAACAGGCGTGGAGTCGGTGACCACGGACATGACCTTCTTCTTGAGGACGTTCCGCTCCGAGAATACCTCAATGCTATTGCCGTAGCTTTTGCTCATCTTCTGACCGTCGGTGCCGGGGACCAGGGCGACATTATCATCGATCTCCGATTCCGGGATGGTGAAGATGTCGCCGTATTCGTTGTTCCACTTGATCGCGATATCACGGGTGATCTCAAGGTGCTGCTTCTGATCTTTGCCCACGGGCACGCGGTCGGTCTGATAGAGCAGAATGTCCGCCGCCATGAGCACGGGATAGAAGAACAATCCGGCGTTAGGCGCCTGTTCCCTGGCCACCTTATCCTTATAAGAATGGCTTCGCTCCAGAAGGCCCACAGGGGTGAAATTGGACAGGTACCAGGCCAGTTCGACGACCTCCGGGACATCAGACTGCACCCAGAATACCGACTTTTCCGGATCAAGGCCGAGCGCCATGAAGTTGCATGCCGCATCCATGGTCCCGGTCGCCAGGGTTTTCCCGTCATGCACCGATGTCATGGCATGAAAATTGGCAATGAAGGCAAAAAGCTCGCTTTTATCCTGGTAGTCTATCATCTTGCGCATCATCCCGAAGTAGTTGCCGAGATGAAGAGCGCCCGAGGGCTGAATGCCCGATAAAACGCGCATGAACCTGTCTCCCTTGAGTACGTGAATCCTGGCGGCAAACCCGGATTTTTACGCCGCCCATACGGGACGTAGTGTACGAAATCCGCTACTGCATTACAAGCGCGAAATGTTCGAATAAGCCCACTCATGCATGGGGGTATACGAAAAATAATGTACGAATATTTCATCAAAAACAGTGGACATCAATCACGCAATATACCGTAACACTATATATACCACGACCATACGCAATCATCCGCCCGGAATGCATGTATCTTGTTGTTTATGATTTTTTTACTTGACACATTGCAAAATTGCCATTAATTTTAAATGCAAGAGAATAATGTATTTACGGCTTCACCCTTTCCCGGCGCGATTTTTGGCGAACTTCGGAGCGCTGTTCGTTACCGTGTAAAGGTTTTTTGTCGCCTTTTAGAGTTTGAAACGTGCACCGAATTAATGTAATCATACAGAAAGCCGTCTATCACGGGAGGAAACATGACCACGACAAAGAAGGACTTGGCGATGCGAGTTGCCAAGGACACCGGCTGTAAAAAGAGTCTGGCTTCCAAGATGGTGGACAGTATCTTTGCGGCCATGCGCGAGAGCCTCATTGAGGGTGACCGGATCGAGATTCGCGGATTCGGTGTTTTCCAGGTTAAGGACACCAAGCCGAAACCAGCAGCGCGCAATCCCCGTACTGGCGAGATTATTTACGTTCCGGCGCGTCGCAAAACGCACTTCAAGCCCGGCAAGCTTCTCAAAGACGCCCTTCACAAGCCACTGGATACGTAAGCAGCGCCGTACCGGAACGCCGTACCGAAGCTCCGCACACCGGGATCATTGCCCGGCGGTACGACCGAAATGAAAAACGCACGTCGAATGACGTGCGTTTTTCCGTTTGATACGGGTGATTAATGCCCTCCCCTCACTCGATACGTGAGGAGAGCGGCATGTATACATTCACGGTGATCCGGCCTCTGTCGCACAAAGTTACGAAGCACCGTGTGCGGTCGGCCTCTCATGGAAACATCAGACGTTATCCGGTCATTGACCGCGCCAGGGATTGTCGTACTTCTGGAGTCCGCACCATGCCCGCCACATATAGAGATGGTCGAGGATGACGCAGTTGCACATTGCCTCAATGACCGGGTAGATGCGCGGCAGCAGAGTGGCATCGCGACGTGTGATGGCCTGGAGTTTCGTATTCTTCATGGTGGACATATCCACCGAATCCTGGTCCTTGGAGATGGTGGGGGTCGCCTTGACCGCCACGCGGATACGGATTTCCTCGCCATTCGAGATGCCACCAAGGAGGCCGCCGGCGTTGTTGGTCTTGAACCGCACCTTCCCGGTATCGTCCACAAATGGCTCATCGTTCCACTCGTGGCCGGTCATGCGCGCGCACTCGAATCCTGCTCCGAATTCCATGCCCTTCACCGCACCGATGGACATGATGCCCTTGGCGAGGTCCGCCGAAAGCTTGTCGAAAACCGGCTCACCGAGCCCGGCAGGCACGCCCCTGATGATGATCTCGGTGACACCACCCGCGGTGTCTCCCTCATCGAACACACGCCTGACATCCGCAATCATCTTCTCGGCGGTTTCGAGGTCCGGACAGTTGATGTCGTTCTTGCGGTAGTTGGCCTTGATCTCATCGAATGTCATATCGCGCATCACGATACCATTTGATTCGCGGGTGTAGCCGATGGTCTCGATGCCTTCCTGCTCCAGAACGAACTTCGCGATCGAACCACCAGCCACGCGTCCCACTGTCTCACGGCCGGATGCTCGTCCCGCGCCGCACCAGTCAGCGAACTCACCGTACTTCACATAGAACGGGTATTCCGCATGGCCGGGCCGGATGACATCCTTGACGTCGCGGTACTGATCGACATGGACCTTCTGGGTATCGACATTGTAGATGATCATGCCGAGCGGCGCACCGGTGGTCACGCCCTCAAGCATACCGGCGAAGATCTCCACGCGGTCTGTTTCCAGCCGTGGGGAATCGATGGCGCTCTGACCGGGGCGACGTTTGTCGAGTTCGTTCTGCACGTACTCTTTGGTGATCTTGAGTCCCGCCGGAACACCGTCCACGATGCAGGCAAGTCCACCACCATAGGATTCACCACATGTGGTGATCCTGAAAATTCGTCCAAAAGTATTTCCAAACATTCCATTCCTCCGTGTTGATATCGGTCGTGTTGGTATCGGTCGTGTATCTTGAATTGGCTGGATCCGTCACCACCACATCGACATACACCGCCCGTTCACGAGCCGCGCACACATTCGGCGCGGCATACCATTCATTATGTAGTAAACCCATTCACTCATGATTCCACCTTAACATCCGCGCCGATTTTGCGCATATCGTCCCAGAAACCGGGGTACGTCACTCCCGCCGCCTCGGCGGTATCGACCTCGACCGGCCCATCAGCCGCGAGTCCCGCGACAATGAGCGCCATCACCACCCGATGATCGCCGTGCCCGCTCACACTCCCGCCGCCAAGCCCGCCGCCTCGGATGACAAGCCCGTCGGGCAGTTCAGTGACATCCGCACCGAGCTTCGCAAGCTCAGCGGCCATGACAGCGATGCGGTCGGTTTCCTTCTCCCGCGCCTGGGGCACGTTGCCGAGTACGGTCTCCCCGGTCGCGAAACAGGCGGTTGCAGCCAGCATCGGGATGGCATCCGGAATGGCGTTCATGTCCACTTCGACACCTCTGAGCGGACCTCCGCCCCGGACAGTGACACCATCCTCTGCAACCTCGATATCAGCCCCCATGCGGCGCAGAATGTCGATGACCGCCTTGTCGCCCTGGGGATCGTTCGGATCAAGCCCGGTAAGCGTGACCTCGCCGCCAGCCAGCACTCCCGCACAGAGCGGGAACGCCGCGGTTGAAAAATCTCCCGGTATTCGGCGCTCGAACGACCGGTACGCCTGCCCGCCGGGAACCCTGAACCGAGCCAGATCATCCGCAACATCGACAGTCGCCCCGACCAGTTCAAGCCAGGAGAGGGTCATGCGGACGTACGGATGTTCGTTCAGCTCAATCACCTCTATATCGCTTGCGCCATCAGCGAGGGGACATGCCAGCAGCAGACTCGACACGTATTGCGACGACACACCCCGCACTTTCGTTTCGCCACCCGTGAGCGGCCCGGTTACCACCAGTGGCGCCATGCCGTTTCCGTGCGTGGAGACAACCGTGGCACCCAGCCCCGCAAGTGCGTCGATCAACGGTTCCGCCGACCGCCGCCTGATCTGGTCATCGCCGGTAATCACGGTAATACCGTCAACCAGCGCAGCCGTGCCCATCGCGAGGTACAGCGTGGTGCCCGAGTTGCCCACATCAAGCACCTCCGCCGGTACACGGGGCCGTCCGCCGCATCCGGTGACAACCCAACGTCCATGTTCCTCCTCGATATCGGCACCAAAAGCGCGCATGGCCAGCATGGCCGACCGGGTATCGAAGGAATCAAGCGGCGCATCGAGCACGGACACACCATCGGCAAGCCCTCCAAGGAGCAGCCCCCGGATGGTGTGGGATTTTGATGCGGGAATTGCCACAGTCCCGTCCAGATGGGACTTTCGGGCTCGTGCGAACATGGCAGTACGACCGGGTTACATGGATTGTGGATACCGATAATCAGTAAAGAAATATATGAAATCCTGCATGTAAAGGCAATATAAAGGGCACAGTGCGTGTAATGAGAATACGCGACGGCATAGCACGCAGTGCCATCAAGCGTCTCCAATCGGGTGTTTTGCGCTGATATACCCATAGTAATCAACATCTTGTCATCAATACCGCAATGCGCGGCGCCGAGACTTAGTTAAAATAATCATTGTTAGAATCAACTAATTCGTATATATTATCACTGTTCCTATAATATTTGTGATGATTGGGATTCAGGTCCCGGCCATACACTGTCATGTTTCAAGAAAGGAGCTGCACATGAAATCGATCGTGATTTCTCTGTTCATGCTTGTATTCGCCGTATCAATGATATCCGGCGCTTCGGCGGAGGGTGATTCTGACGGGGCACTGGCTTTTCACGGTTACGGTGAGCTTCATTACGGTAACACGAACAAGCCGGGCAAAACCGACATGATGGACAACCACCGTCTGGTACTCGGCTGGTCATACGCATATTCCGAGCGGATACGGTTTCATGCCGAGATCGATTTCGAGCATGCCGCGCAGGAAATGGAGCTTGAATTCGCGTATATTGATTTTCTGATCCGTGATTCCTTCAATGTCCGCGCCGGAACGATGCTTATGCCGGTGGGATACCTCAATGAGTTCCATGAGCCGCCACGTTTCTACAGTGTCGAGCGCCCGTATGTCCAGAAGAATGTCATCCCGACAACCTGGCAGGAGGGCGGCGTCGGCATTTTCGGTACACTGAACAATGCCACGATTCAGTACCGTGCGTACATCGTAAGCAGTCTCGATGCGGCGACTTTCACCGCCTCAAGCGGCATCAGGAAAGGCCGTGGTAGCGCTGCCGAGGCGGCGGCGTCCGATCTGGCTGTTGTGGGCCGTCTGGAGTATTCCGGGCTGCCAGCCCTCCGGTTGGGCGTATCCGGGTACACCGGCAACGGCGCTCATGAAAATGCGGCGCTGGGTGATGCGCGCACCAGTCTCATCGAGGCGGACGCCCGCTGGTATTACAAGGGCCTGGAACTCACCGGCCTGTATACGCACATATCAATCGATGATGCCGACAAGATTTTCATGGTCACCGGTGAAGCCGTGGGAGAGGCCATTGTCGGCTCGTACATCGAGGCGGCGTATCATCTCGGTCGTCTGTTCCTGCCCGATCCGATGAACCTTGTCGCATTCGGCCGTTTCGAGCATTACAACACGCAGGATTCCATGCCGACTGGCGTATCGGCCGACCCTAAGAACGATGTTGACCTCATCACACTCGGCGTATCATATTTCCCGCTTCGCAATGTCGCGGTCAAGGCGGATGTCGAGAACTGGAAGTCGGATGACGGCACATCCTGGGAGCAGTTCAACTTTGGACTGGGATATATGTTTTAGGGAGAGGGGGCGATGAAAAGTCATTTCACACGCCCGCCTGAGTACTATGTTGCAGTATGCGCTGTCAAGGGCGGGATACATCAGTTCTGTGTGCCGATCCTTGACAGCGTTAACACATGCGGACTCACTGATTGTCGCCGGACTGTCGCAGGGGAATAGTTCAAGATACGGGGAATCGGTGCCGAAGAACTTCTTGATAACAGTGACATCCGGATTGTTTCAAAGTAAAGCCAAGGTGGCATTTCCGGCCCAACGGTTTTAGTGAGGTTTCGAAGCATATACTTTTATAGTCCCGTCTCATTGGTTGGGTTTACTTATTTATTACCGTCGATTGCGATTGGAAAAGAGCGCAAATCCTTCTCAACAAGCCACCAACTGAAATCTTGTTTGAATTGCTGAATTAGGCCTTTAATCCACTTGTGTTGCTTTGCTGACAGCTCCGAGAGACTCTCTTCAGCAAGAAAGTCGTAGGAGAAGGCTACTTCGACAATTTGGGCATAACAGGGCACACCTTGCCCAAAATTTTGCTCAAATCGAAAAGCTCTTTTATAAAGATCGTCAACTTGGTATCCATCCCAATGAAAAATAGTTATCGTCATCTTGACCTGCGGATTCTCGAACGTGATGCATCTCTCTAACTTTTTTTTAAGAGATGTTACGGAGACTAATGTTTCCGGTGGGAGTGCAATTTCCCCTATTTGGGGGGATGATGACACATGGTCATAAAGCGCGTTGTCAGAAAAGGCCTGTGCGATATCTTTCTTTGTCCAAATGAACAGTTCTGGATAAGAGGACGTCGGGAAACTTGCTCCGCCACTGTGGCTGAACCCAAATCGAAACATACTTTCATCATCCCTAACCCAGTGATAACGGTATCTCTCATGCAGCCAAGACAGGAAAACCACTTCAAAAAACTTGAAGTAATAGGTATCAGGTGTTTGACGAAGTTCTTGTATAGACGGATTATCTTCTTTCTGTATGTATGTTCCTAACCAAAAGGCTTGGTTGTATGCACCGCCATGGTCTGATCCAATTCGTGAGAGCGCTTGATCTAGAGGTAGAAGCTGATTCTCTTGGCCACGAAGGAATACAAAATAGGTAGTATCTTCTCCACTGAGCAGAACTGATTGATAGTGTCGGATCTCTTTAGCTCTCTCCGCAGTAAGTTTCTCAAGTTTTCTAACCTCGTTGACTGCCGCTGTAGCATCAGCCTTTTCTTGAGATGCCAGCCTCAGCTGATACATAGCGACAACCACCATGGCTATGGAAACGAAAACTCCTATGAGGCCAACAGCATTCTTCAGAATAGTAGCAAATTTGAGTTTCTGTTCTGATCCGCAGTGCGGACAAAGGGTCGCCTCCTGATGGAGCGCCTCCTTGCATCGTCTGCATGTCTTCGTGTGTCCTGTTTTATTTGTCATGGGTACACCTCATTTGAAGCCAAACGTCTCACATAAGCGCAACAAAACGCAGAGCGATGAGGACCGAGGAGCGCCATTTTTTAGATGTCCCCAGGATGGTACGGATCACCCGTTCAACCACATGTTCGTTCACTTTCATGACCGCCCCTTTCGTCGCTACTTGATCTCCGTGAAGGTTACCCCTCTTCGCAGGAAATACCCCGGCGTATCGACTGTGCCGATATTACACCGTCGCTGTTCGAGGTAGGTCCCGTTTTCGTCCTCGTAGCCATAGCCGTGCTGATCGAATGCAATGGGGGTGCCATCCAGCTCACCGAGCAGAAGCTGGGCATGCCCGCCGCAGCTCTGAAGTGTCACGAACGGCTCATGCTCAAGGATCATACTGTACTGGGCCTCCTTGCCGATCTCCGGCAGCATGACCTCTTCGTTGTCACCGTAGAAGGTGAACAGCGCGCCGTACATCGGGAGCCGGACGCCGAATGTGGCGAAGATATCGCGGTAGGTGGTCTCGTGCTGCCTGAGGAGCCAGCCGCCGGTGAAATCGTACGGCATATCAAGCAGCCGGAACGCGGTTTCGACGATGTTTCGCCGCGTATAGGGCTGGTATCCGACACTCACGAGGGCATCCTCCGCAAGCCAGCAGGTCTCGGTGATGAATGAGCCGTCGGCCTTCCTCACGGGTACAAATACCTGCCTTGGCATATTCCCCACTGCCAGCGGAAGTCTGTCACCCATACCGAACCAGCCGGAAGCCATGGTGCAGTCCCTGTCGGCATAGAACAACACCCGGTGATCGAGCGCCACCGCGAAATCGGCAGCCTCCGCGAATCCTCTCATCTGGTCGCGTGTCCCGACAGCGATGTCCTCCGCCTTCGCCCAGCCATAGCCGATGTCGCAGAGTACCAGCATGTACTCACCCGAACGACTGGCGTGGAGGATGGTCACCGGCTGAGCGATATGGAGCACGCCGACATTCCACATGTCCCAGCGTGTCTTTGCGTTCTCCCTGATTCCCTGCTGCCAGAACTGTGAGGGCACGTTCCTGAGCCGGGTGGTTCGCACGGCGATTCCATCACGGACCGTGATCCTGCCGGGCACAGCGTCCTCGTTCATCTCGCTGACAAGTGCGTCGATGGTCTCCGGACGGTATGGCACCGCCTGGAGGTGACCCCATTCACTTTTGCGGAGGTAATCAATCTGGATGGCAATGCGGGCGCGCACGGTGTCGGCGACAGCAATCGGAGCGGCTTCGATCAGGTCGGGGAAGTTCCATACCAATCCCGGCCACCAGTAGGAGACGTCCGGCTTGCGCACCTCGGATAACGCACCGAAGGGATCTTGCGCGGTCATGCGCTCGCGGAACCGGTCGTTCAGGGCCGCGATCTCTGTTGACGTGAGGACCACACCATCGGGATCGTCCATCTGCGCGATCCAGTAGCCGGGAGTGCGCATTCCGGGCAACGTGCCGGGGGAGACATCCGGCGCACGGTTGTAGAGTTCGGCCTGAGCCGTTCCGGCAATAAGTGAAACCATCATGAACATGAGCACCTGTCGTAATCCCATTCGCACCATGTACCTCCCTCGTTGAACCAAACTGAACTCTTGTATGTTATTACAATATAGTACAGCGAATTTCAGGCACTCCGCAACAGGTTTTCGTGGCGAACTTGCGCCGCTCAGTCCCGCGAATGTGCTGAACGCGACGGATTACTCGCCGATGATCTTGACGAGCACCCGCTTCTTGCGCCGACCGTCGAACTCGCCGTAGAATATCTGCTCCCACGGCCCAAAATCAAGCTTCCCGCCGGTCACTGCCACCACCACCTCACGGCCCATGATCGTGCGTTTGAGATGAGCGTCGGCATTATCCTCGAAACCGTTGTGGCGGTACTGGTCGTAGGGCTTCTCCGGTGCGAGCTTCTCCAGCCAGACATCGAAGTCGTGGTGCAGCCCGGACTCGTCGTCGTTGATGAACACGCTCGCGGTGATATGCATGGCGTTGACCAGCAGGAGCCCCTCGGTGATGCCGGATTCGGCAAGACAGCGTTCGACATCCGGCGTGATATTGATAAGCTCACGGCGCTGGCTCACCTGGAACCAGAGTTCTTTGCGGTAGGATTGCATGGGTTGCCTCCGGTGGGTTATTCCCGGTTACACATAATTAGTAACAATATCCTTCCGTGACACATATCGAGTCAAGGTCATTGTATATGAGGGCGATGCGGGTATGCCCTGTCAGGTGCCCGGCATAAGCGCACGAATATCCACCCGCATTTTTTCTGTGGACATCCCTACCCCTCGGCGTTATTATCTTACATTACTGCGTGTCATCCTCTGGCATGGCCCGCTTTGTTCCGGAATACTCATGATATTGCACATACAACGGCCCACAGGAGGTCCCGATGATCCATCGTCACACCGCGGTACTCGTCGCGATACTGATGCTCGCAGCCATTCCGGCAGCGGCGCAGAGTCTCGATGGCAGTCCCTACACTCCGGGTAAGGACCCGGATATCGACATGTACATGAACTCCTGGAAGAACTCCGAGCCGCGCACTGTCTGCGGCGCCCTCGAAGTACGGGACATCCTCACTCGCGGCGATAACATGAATCCACCGGCAAAGGGCGCGGTGCTGTACTACACCAAGCGCTTCGTCCACGGCTCCCTCGCACCCGGTGCCGAGACCACGGCGGCGAAACTCGAACGTACACAGGAAGTCTTCTACATTCTCTCCGGCGAAGGGACCATCGCGACGAAGGGATTCTGGTTCTTCGGTGGTGACACGGCGGACCTGTACCCCGGCATGGCAGTGCTCATGCCCGAGGGCCTGGAATTCTGCATCGCATCCAACGGCGACGAGCCCCTGACCATGTACATCATCGCCGAGCCGACACCCGAAGGTTTCAAACCGCGCAAGGACATGCTGGTCAAGGACGAGAACACGATGCCGCTCACCTCGACCACCGGACACTGGACCCACGTGGTCAAGAACCTGTTCCTCAAGGATGATGGTCTCGCCACAATGTACAGCGTGCTGACCGTGGGGCACGATCCCATGACCGTGGGCCATCCACACAGCCACAATGCCGGATGCGAGGAGGTCTGGACCGCCATCAGCGGCACGAGCACCGCCTTCATCGGCAAACAGATACGGATGCAGCCCCCCGGCACCGGCTACAACATCCCGCCGGATGGCAACACGCCGCACTGCAACATCAACACTTCGGACGAGTTCATCAAGCTGCTCTACTTCTCCGTGCGCAAGGATATCGACGGCACGGAGCTTGATCGGTCGGAGTAATTATGACACCTTACGGGAGTACGGCGATGCGGACACTGACTGCGGTACTGGCGATCATGCTGATGGTCATGGGGGGCGCTGCGACTGCGCAGAACCTCGACGGCCGTCCGTTCGATCCCGAAACGGAACCCGATATCGACCTGTTCATCTCCAGCTGGAAGGGATCGATGCCGTCACATACCCACGGCTCCCTCATTGAGCGCCCGATACTGACGAAGGGATCGAATCTGAACCCGTCACACAAGGGCGCCGTGCTGGAATACTTCAACCGCTACGTGCACGCCACACTGCCCGCGCGAGCCGAAACAACGCCGACAACACTTGATGGCGCGCAGGAAATCCTGTTTGTGCTCACCGGGTCAGGATCGATTTCGGGTGCGGGTGAGACGTTCGCGCTGTCGCCGGGTATCACCGTGCTGGTTCCGGCAGGGCTCGAATTCGTCATGCGCGCGGATTCCGGCGGGGACCTGACCACGTACCTCGTCTCAGAGCCGACACCCCCGGGATTCCGTCCCAACGATGCGCTCCTGGTGCGTGACACGAACTTACTCCCCATTGCCGGTACCACAGTCCACTGGACGCATATCGACAGGGAACTGTTCAAGACGTCGGACGGTCTCGGCACACTGGAATTCGTCACCACCTGCTCATTCAGCCCCATGACCATCGGGCACCCGCACAGTCATGTCAAAGGCACCGAGGAGGTGTGGACCGTTATCCGGGGCAGCAACATGCTCATGCTCGGCAAGCAGCTCCGCAAGCAGGAGCCCGGCACCGCATACCTGATACCCACCGACGGTAATACGCCGCATTCGAACATCAACATCACCGACGAAATGGTGGTATTCTTTTACTTCGCCCGGTATCGGGATCACGATGTCCGGCCCTGAGGCGGAACACGGTTGAAACGAAGATCACTGACAATATTAAAACAAGGAGACGGACCATGGCTCGGACACTGACAGCGGCACTTGCATGCGCGCTGATACTCTCCGCCGGCATTGCGACGGCACAGAATCTCGACGGCAGCCCCTACATCCCCGGAGTGGATCCTGATATCGACCTGTTCATGGCGAACTGGAAGGAATCCATGCCGCAGCACACCCACGGCACCCTCATCGAGCGTGATGTGCTGACAAAGGGCGACAATCTGAAACCTTCCCGCAAGGGCGCCGTGCTGGAGTATGTCAACCGTTACACACACGCCACGCTGCCCACAAGGGCGGTCACCACGCCGACAACGCTCGTCGGTGAGCAGGAGATACTGTACATCATCTCCGGCACCGGGACCATCACCGGCGGAGGCGATACGTTCGACCTCTTCCGCGGGATCGCTGTCCTCGTGCCCGCCGGACTCGAGTTCACCATGAAGAATACCGGCGACGATGAAATGACCATGTACCTCGTCGCAGAGCCCATCCCCGAAGGATTCCGTCCCAACGATGCGCTCCTGGTACGGAACGAGAACACGATGCCCATAGCGTCCTCGAACGCACACTGGGTTGGAATCGTCAAGGGCTTCTTCGCCACCGCGGACGGTCTCGGGACACTGGAATCCATCCTGACATGCGCCTTCCCGCCCATGACCATCTTCCATCCGCACAGCCACGATGCCGGATGCGAGGAGGTCTGGGCAACCATCGACAAGGACATCCTTGTGTTCATTGGCAAGCAAATCCGTCCGCAGCCGGTGGGCACCGCGTACATGATCCCGCCGGACGGCAACACGCCGCATGCCAATTTCAATGTTACCGACGATCTGATAACCATGTTCTATTTCGCTCGCTACGGCGACCACGAACTCCGGCCCTGACGGCTTGAACCGAACGCTTGAACCACCGAGACCATAGAGGAGACCATATGAATCGCACGACCACCGGCATACTGACCTGCCTGCTTCTGCTCTGCCTCGCCGCCCCAGTCGCGGCCCAGAGTCTGGATGGCAGGCCCTACGATCCGGAACGCGATCCCGACATCGACATGTTCATCGGCAACTGGCGGGACTCCATGCCCAGGCAGCTCCACGGCAACCTCGTCGTCCGCGATATCCTCACCAGGCTCGTCGGCGAAGATCCCCTGCATCCGGCCCGTAAGGGTGCCGTGCTGGAGTATACGAACAGTATCAGCCATGCCACCCTCGCTCCACGCTCAATGACAGTGCCCGACAAGCTCGACGGCGTGCAGGAGGCAATCTACGTCGTATCCGGCATCGGAACGATCACCTCCGGAAGAAACAAGACAGATATCGGGCCCGGCTCCGGCATCCTCATCCCACCGGGCGTTGAGTTCACCATGGCCAACACGGGCGTCGAACCCCTTACCATGTACATGCTCAACGAGCCGATTCCCGACGGATTCACTCCGCGAGAGACTATGCTGGTCCGCAACAAGTTCGATGGTCCCGCCGGGCTGAATGTCCACTGGTCGAACATCGACCGCAGCATCGTGGGCGGTCTGGCAAACTACGGCGGCCTGACCTCGGTCACCATCGACGCCATGACCATCGCACAGCCGCACAGCCACGGCACAGGCGTGGAGGAGATATGGATCGCTGTCGAGGGCGACATCCTGCTTCAGTTTGGCAAGGAACTCAGGACACTGCCCATCGGCTCGGCATACAAGATTCCCGATAACGGCATCACCGCACATGCCAATATCAACGCGGGCAATACTCCGATCAACCTCATCCACATGATGAAGAGTCTCCGCGCCGAAACACCGAAATACGCGGCCCTCGAACCATCGAAGTTCGACCCGAACGACGATCCCCCGGCAGGCCTGTTCATCGGCAACCGGCTGCACTCCATGCCACGTATCCTGCACGGTGCCCTGATAGTGCGCGATATGCTCACCCCGCTTGCGGGCGATGATCCCCTGCGACCGACACTCAAGGGTGCGGTGCTGACCAAAATGCAATCGGTGAGCGGCTTTACGCTTGAGGCCAACGGCCGCACTCAACCCGCGACTCTGGACAGCGAGCAGTACATATTCTACATCGACGGTGGTTGCGGTACGATCCGTTCCGGCAATGAATCATTCGATCTCAGGGAGGGTATCGGTATCCTCGTGCCACCATCGCTTGAGTTCACGATGGAAGCAGGGGCGACACCCATCACCGGCTACCTTGTGGTCGAGCCAGTGCCCGCAGGATTCACGCCCAATTCCGCGATCAAGGTCGTGGATGAGCACGAGGGCCCGCTGAACATCTCCGTGCACTGGGCGAATATCGACAACGGGCTGTTCAGCAAGGGCGATGGACTGACAACGCTCCTCGGTATCGGAGTGATCCGTCTGGATGCCATGACCATCGCACAGCCACACAGCCATGCCGAGGGCATCGAAGAAGTCTGGTTTGCCATCGACGGTGACATTATGATGCTTCTGGGCAAACAGCTCAGACGCCTGCCCGTGGGTGCGGCCTACAAGATCCCCGCGGATAATATGACAGCGCACGCGAACATCAATCGCACCGACGATGTCATCAAACTCATGTGGATTATGCACGTTCCGGGACAGTGATTCCGGGCGATGCGGCTGGTTTTACGGTCGTGTCGGAGTAAAACATACAGAGAATAACCCGACGGGAAATATCCTGTCGGTTTGTGCACATTCAAACGGGATGAGACCATGCCGAGGACGACAGACATTCAGAAACTCGAGAATCTGATCGAACTATCCAATGATATATCGGAGATCAAGGACTTCGATGTCCTCATGGAGCGCATTCTCGGATCTGCGCGTGCGTTTGTGAACTGCGATGCCGGGTCAATCTATATCCGCGACGGCGACAATCTTGTGTTCAGCTACACCCAGAACGACACTCTGGCCCGAGGGCTCGAGTCAGGCCAGAAACTCATCTACAACACATTCACCATTCCCATCACAAAAAGCTCCATCGCGGGCTATGTGGCGTCCACCGGCGAGGTTCTGAATATCCCCGATGTCTACGAGGCCGATGGGAGTAAACCGTATTCATTCAATAAAAGCTTCGACCAGAGTGCCGGCTACCGATCGCGATCCATGCTGACAGTGCCACTCAAGCGCCGCACGGAAGAGGTCACCGGCGTCCTCCAGCTCATCAACGCCATCGACGACACAGGCGAAGTCACCGTATTCGATCCCTCGGTCGAACCCTTCGTAAAGTACATCGCCAACAACGCTTCGGGTGCTATCGAGCGAGCGCAGCTTATGCGTACCATCATCCTCCGCATGATCAGCATGGCAGAGCTCCGCGACCCCAAAGAGACCGGCAGCCATGTCAACCGTGTCGCCGGCTACAGCGTGGAAATTTACGAGACACTCGCCCGCAAGATGAATATCCCCCAGCGCGATATCGACAGCGTACGGGATGTCCTCCGCATGGCCGCCATGCTGCACGATGTCGGGAAGGTGGCCATCTCCGATATCATCCTCAAGAAACCAGCCCGTCTCAGCGAAGGCGAGTTCGAGATCATGAAGCAGCACACCCTGCTCGGCGCCAGGCTCTTCCTCAATCCGAGTTCACCCTTCGAGGAAGCAGCCCGCGAGGTGGCATTGAACCATCACGAGCGTTGGGACGGCCACGGATACCCCGGCTGGGTCGATCTCTATACCGGCGACACCCTTCCCGGCAAGAGCGACTCAAACGGTAAGCCTATTGCAAAGAAGGGGGAGGAGATACCTCTCTTCGGACGCATTGTTGCACTGGCGGATGTCTATGATGCTTTGTCGAATCAGCGGAGTTACAAAGAGGCATGGGATGAGGACCGCGTGCTCTCAATGATCACGGAGGAACGGGGGACACACTTCGACCCGGACGTCGTGGACGCGTTCTTCACCTGCCTGCCCACGATCAAGTCCATCGCCAACCGTTACCCGTCGGAGAGTTAACGTCACGCACGGGTCAGCGCCCTACCAGGATACGTGCCACTCCGAAGCCGAGCAGCAGGAAGCCGAACACGATCGGGATGAAGGCAAGCGCCATGAATCCCAGCCAGACTATTGTTGGCAGTAACGGCAGGAGTGACGCGAGCATCACCCCCGCTATCAGGATCACCGCGAGAACGAACAGTACCTGGAACAACCTGAATACCACTCCAAGCAGTCCCGCGAAGATTACGGCCGCGACAACCAAGCCAACCGTCAATACCACCGCCCCGATGATGATTTAAACCATTGGTGCTCTCCCTAACCCATGATCAGCTTCACGATCCCCGCAATGAGCACCAGCATGCCCGCGCCGACCACACCCGGAATGAGCCAGCCGATATGAGGCATGAACGGCAGAAACAGCAGCAGGAACAAACCCGCAAGCAGTATCAATCCGCATCCCATCAGCACACGGAATATCCTGAACGCGCCCAATAGCAGGATGCCGAGCCCCACGATTGCCAGAAACGGGATCAGGCCTGGCGCGATGATCGTGCTGTCCATCATCCGCCACGGCAGCGAACGCCACAGCCACGGCATTGGCATCGGCAGCCCGACCCGTCCGACAAACGCTCCCATCATGAAAAGCACACCCAGCACCGCGAGTCCGAGCCCCAGAAGCCGGTCGTTGCCACCTGACTTTTGCGCGGGCTGCGGTCCGGGCGCAACCGGCGCTTCCTCTGCCGACTGTTCCGATGGTGCCACATATGCCGGTCGTGTGTCCGCGGGCATAAGTATCCACAGTACAAGGTAGAGGATCAGCCCGAAAAACCAGAAGACCGTGGTCAGGATGAAGAATAGACGGAGCGGCAGCACCAGACGCGTATTGCCGAGTTCACGGGCGATCCCGGTACAGACACCGGCAACCCGCTTACCGGCTGGCTCACGTCGCCAGTATACACGTCCGTCCTTCACATCCGGGCCCTGACGGTCGAACACGGAGCCACAGTGGGGGCAGCGGGGCTCGCCCGGATCGATATCCTCGGCACACCAGGGGCAGCGTATCGTGTTGGCATCGTTCATTGCGGATTGCCTCCCGGTCAACCGACGTACGGATGTGCGATGGTGTTACCGGAACGGCGCACGATCATATCGCCGATGACAGCCACGACCAATCCGCCCACGAGAAACGTCATATATCCGAACGACAGGAATTTCAGTTCTTGGATAGCGAACATCCAACCTAAATAAAGCGCCGCAAGCACGCACCCGACAGTCACCATTCCGGGCATTGTCAGCATGAACCGTGCGAGATTGTCACCGCCATTCTCTTTCGTATGCTCATCGGGTGTCTGTGGCGGTTTCTCTTCCACCGGGACGGTGTCATCCAGCGAGGGCGGCTCGGGAGCTGTCGAGGCGGTTTCCATATTCCAGTCATCAGCCGCATCACCATCATCATCAGCCGCATCACCACCTTCGGAAACCGGTGGAATATCGTCGTCTCCGGACCGTTCCCGCTCGTCCGATGCAGTCGGCTCAGACTCCGGCGGCGGTTCTTCCGTGACGGGGTCGGCAGTCCGATCAGCGGCGGCAGGGTCCGGTTTACGGCGCGGTGTGTCTGACGGTCTGGCGGCATCGGACGCTGACGGTCGTACCCCATCAACCGGCGGCGGCATCAACAGCCACAGGATGATGTACAAGAGCACCCCGAAGAAGTAGAATATCGTTGTCAGGACAAAGAACAGCCGCAGCGGCAGCACCAGTACGGGCATTTCGAGCTGACGTGCGATACCGGTGCAGACGCCCGCGATTCGCTTGCCCTCGTTCACCCGTTGCCAGTACCCCAGCGCGGATGATGTCCCGGCGGGGGCTTCCCGATTGGTGAGCATACTCCCGCAATATCGGCATTTGATGGCCTCGCGCCTGATCGGTTCGGCGCAGTATTGGCATTGCTTCATGTCGTTCGCTTCGTGTTCCATGGGTTTCCTCGCATGTGAAATCGATGGATCATTTTTATGTCGAGTCAATTATGGGTAACCGGTGCGGGCATGTTACCGGACATCACCGGATGGCGATCACACCACTGCCGAAACGACAGCACCATGAGCGTCCCGGCAAGTATGCACCCGCCTGCGCCGCCAGCGGCGATGAACGAATGCCGAACAAGCCGTAAATACTGCGCCGGGAGCACGAACGTAAGCAGCGTGCCCACGGTCAATACGTAACACAGTCCCAGGCTCAGCACCAGTGCGAGCGCCACCATCGCCGTCACATGGACTGCGGGCAGTGTCGCCAATGCCGGAGCGGGTGTAAGTGCCGCGTGCATCAGCGCCGTTGTCCGCCGGACCAATTCGGCTGACGGTCCGGGGACCTCATATGTGCCGAGCAGTGCCCGGAGATCGTCATCATTTGATATGTGCAGCATGTCAGACCTCAATTCATTCTCCGCGTTGGTTCGTACCGTGCCGCCATTGAGCCGAACAGGCACGGAATAGCCGTAGTACCGTCCCTTATCAGCCGTCGGGCATCCATCCGTCCTGACGCTTCATCCATTTTTCCCTGAGCAGTCCTGACGCACGGTGCAACCGGCTCTTCACTGTGCCCTCGGGACAGCCGGCCACTCCCGCGATCTCGGGATCGGTCAGTTCGTGGTAGTACTTGAGCACCACCACCTCACGCATGACATCCGGCAATTCCGCAAGCATCTCCCGGACCGCCCGCGCCGCGAGTATCCGTTCAGGATCGGCATCCGGTTTCCGTCCCGGTTCCACCACCAGATCATCAATCGACACGAACGGCTGTCGCGACTTCTTCCGCATGGCGTCACGGCAGCAGTTCAACGCTATCTGGAAGAGCCAGGTGGACAGCTTTGACCCGCCGCGAAAGTTCCCGACAGCCCGGATCGCCTTGAGCCAGGTCTCCTGAAAAAGGTCATCGGCACGGTCCCTGTCACCGATCATCCGCATGATAAAGGCGAAGACCGGAACGCGGTATTCCGTCACCATCTCGTCCACGGCTGTCGGATCGCCGGAACGCAGGCGATCGATCAGGTCGGGTGTCTCCATGCATTACCTCGCGGTGAGCGACAGCCCGGCGGTTCTCACCCAGCCCCGTCGTCCCTTCTGTTAGATATGACCGAGGAATTTTACCTGTCGTTCACTTTATTTTCGTTATTTTAAAAAAAACCGGTGCTGATGTGATGTAGATTACCGACACACGACCTTTTTCCGCAGTATATTCTTTACCGAGGTATGCGACGACATGCACATCAGTATCACCTTCAAACAGCAAGAAAGGTGTTAATATTTTTTAACTTGACAATAAACGGCTAATGGCTTTTGTTACAGCACAATGTGTATGGGTTTAGCTATGCCCGATATCGCCGCGGCATAAACTTTCGAGCCGCACATACGGTATCAATATAGCGTGATCAGCAGGCGATTGCATCTATAACAACAATACGCCCACAATAACTGTTTTTTCATCTCCCTCAATGAAGGAGGAGCTGATATGGACCAGCGATCACGGCTTTTTGTGACCGTGCTCATGCTCACGGCGGTGCTCTGCATCCCGGCAACGGCTCCAGCACGGGTGCTGTTCACCGGCGATGAGTCCGACTTCTTTATGGCAGTCACGCCCACAGCGACTGTCTCAGTTGACGACTGGCTTAATCAGCCAAACCTGTGGAACATCACCATCATGAACTCCGGTGACGGCAAGACGATCAAGAGCGCGATCATCCACATCAATATAACATCCAGCAATTACGGAGAGGTCCTTTCGGGCGATCTCACGGTTGTTGGCATTCGAAGGGCATACATGCAACAACTCCTTCCCGGTCAGTCCTTCACGGTGAATAACACCATGATCACCGAGGACTCCCAGGAGATGAGCGGCGGTTCGTTCGACCCTGCCTTCGAGGACGAGGTCCTTCGTATCGGCTTTATGCCCGAGGGCACCTATCGGCTACGGTTCACCCTGACCGGCTTCTACGACGACAACACCCAGAGGTTCGAGTATGACGAAAACGCACCCGATCCCATCGACAAGGAAATCGTCATCCGCAACCCGCTGCCGCCGGAACTCATCAGCCCGCCCGACACGGACGACAAGGTTGTCACCGTGCCCAAGTTCCTCTGGGAAGCGTCCACAGTTTCCGACTTTAGCGCCATCACAAGCCAACAGATTGACGTCTATTACACGATCACCCTTTGGAAGTTGTTCGAGGACGATGGCACCGTGCTCAACGAAGAGGACGCCATCACCCGCGTTCACATCTGGCAGGAGCAGATCTACGCCGCAACCACAAAGGACTTCGATCCCGGCACCGCCCGCGAAGAACTCCGGAGCGGCGGAAAGTACTGCTGGCAGGTCCAGGCGCTGGACGGCTCCGGCCGCCCCATCAGCATGAATAACGAGGGGAAGAGCGATGTCTTCGATTTCACCGTCGACTTCAGCCCCCCGGAGATCATCGAGCCGCTGGCATTCAACCCGTTGAGCTTCCGATGGACGCCTGCGCAGGCTGGCGGCGGGGTGGTGCAATACAATATCAGCATCGCCGATAATGCGGAATACGCGGGCGCGTACGAGGAGGAGGGGCTGGTCATGACCGACTTCCGTCACCAATCCGACCTCTACCCCCTGATGCGCAGTACGATCTATTATATCAGACTCCAGACGACAGACGACCGTGGACGTCCAATCGGTGAACCGGACGAGATTTCCTTCACACTGCCACCCGCCGAGGTCGAGCTTCAGTCACCCGAGGACAACACCGAGATTGCGACCTCCGCACCCACTTTCACCTGGACAAGCAATGCTACGTTCAACGTCGTCACCGTGACGCTTGTCACGGTCAGCGAAGCAGAGTCGGTACGGGAATATCTCTCCGAACCACTCGATGTCAATCGCTGGACATACGATGCCGATGAACTTGAACCGGGACGGACCTACGAGTGGTACGTGACTCCGACAACCGACAACGGCGATCCGGTCGGCGATCCCACTCCGCCACGGACATTCACGCTGCCGCCTGCGGGTCAGGTCGCGTTGGTATCGCCGGTTGGGGTCACCATCGAGTCACTTTTGCCGACATTCATCTGGGATGCGATCGAGCCCACCGCGGGATCAGGTGCGGTGACGTATCGACTCGCAATTCAGGATGGTTCAGGGCAGGACATCCACACCACGACGACCGGGGAAACGACATACACCTACCCGGCCAGCGCCACCGAACTTGATTACGCCACCTCATATTCCTGGCAGATAACCGCTGAACGAAACGGGGTCGAGATTGCCGATCCCAGCCGGATAGCGACTTTCACAACACCCTTCGGCGGCGAGCAAACCGCTGAAATGGCGACAATGGAGGAGATTTCCCGGCGGATAACCCAGCTCATCAGCCAGTACCCGCAATACGCATCGTTCGGGGACATGGTGCTGGAGTCGATGGCAGACGAAACCGGACCGCTCACACCGAGCGCGTTCCTCGAACTGTTCGATAACTATAATCTGTACGACGTGGTGTCCGAATGATACGGGACAGAAACGGAAACGGCAAAGGCAACTCGAAAATGACAGGATACCGACGATGACACACGAAAATCGTATCATGCGCGCGGTGCCGCTTCTGTTGCTGCTCGTGTTTGCGAGCACCTTCTGCTGGGCACAGCAGGAGGCAAAACAGAACGTCATTGCAATGGTGATCCGCATCAATGGTTCACTCCAGTACCGCGAAAGCGACAGCGCCGACTGGCAGGGGGCGAAGGTCCTCCAACCGCTCATGAATGGCTACCAACTCCGGACGGAAATTGGTAACCGGGCGGTAATCGTATACAACTCCGGGACACGCATCCTGGTCAACGAGAACACTCAGCTCGAGGTGACCGCGCAGCAGCCCGGCACCGCATCTCCCGAGCGGACAAAGCTCCTGGTGGGTGAAGTCTTTTCCAAGATACCCACCCAGAAGCGGGACAACTACGAGTACGAGGTCGAGACACCGTCATCGGTGGCATCGGTCCGCGGCACCCAGTTCAACTCCAACTACAAAGGCGGCGTGGCGACCTTCGTCTCCATTGAGAACATCGTCACCGTCATGAACCAGCTCGGTTCGGTGATCCTCCAACAGTACCACATGACCACCGTACCGACGGGCCAGCAGCCCACCGATCCGGAGGATGTAGGTCAGGGCGGCGCGGAAGATATGACGAACTGGACAGAGACGGTCGAGCCCACCTGGAAGCTCAACATCGTTCCCCAGGGCGGCGCGAACCAGCTGATCGGCACACCGTTCAATATCACCATTTACACGGTCGATCCCGCAACCAACGCGGTTGTTGACGCCACCTTCGACCTGACCAGCTTCTATGCCGAACCCGCGCTGGATTTCTCCACCGACGGCGGCAAGACCTGGATCGGATCACCCGAAATCATCCTGGTCAACGGTCTGGCAAACATCATGGCACGCGGCAACGCCGAGGGTATGGCTACCATCACCGCCGAGGCGGATGACAGTGAACCGTCATCAATACAGATACAATTCGCGCAGGAAAAGGTCCATAAGGACGTGACCCTGTCATTCACAAAACCTGACGGATCGGGCGAGCAGACGTTGATCCTGAAGCTCGAAGAGAAATGACGCCGATGAGAGGGAAGGAGTATAGCACGATGAATCGCATGAAGACATTCGGCCCGGTTGTGATCGTGGCGGCGGTCCTGCTTCTCACCGGAGTGTGGGCAACTGTTGCGGTTGCAGACGCGATCCCACCGAGGATCAATATGAACATCGGCATGGAACCCATCGAGCCCGGTATAATCAAGACTGTGGTGCGGGACGATTCCGATATCGCGAAGGTCCTCCTCTTCTATAGAACAAAGGGAGAGGCGTATTTCAACTCCATTGTGATGGAGCATCGCAACGACGTCTATTACAAGGAACTCAACAGGGAACTCGGCCTTGATGGCATTGTCGAGTACTATATCCTTGCCCAGGACACGTCGGGTAATGAGGTCACGCAGCCACGGCTCGATCCCGAGGAAAATCCCATGACCGCCTCGGCGAGCGAGTACGTTAACCAGTCCGAGTTGGAGATTCAGCTCTCCAATCCCGAGGCGGGGACTGTGCTCGAGACCGGCGACGAACCCATCATGATCACCTTCTATACAGCGGAGCGGGAACTCGACTTCAACACCTTCCGGTTCCGCGTCGACAAACGTGACCGGACCCGCGAGGCCGAGATCTTCGGTAATGTCATGGTCTGGGAACCACGACGCCCGCTCACCGATGGTTACCATGAGATCGAAGCAGTGATCCGCGACACCAACGGCGATTATGTCGGCCCCAACATCTGGACGTTCAAGGTCAGTTCCCAGCGCGAACTGCCGCTCGGCGCAGAGGGCGATTTCTACCTCGGCCTCCAGCGGGACGAACGCTCCGGTGATGATCACGGCGTGCCGCTCTGGAACAACAAGGTTGATATGGCACTCAAGGGAGTTACCGGCGCTGTAAACTGGAATGCAGGCATCATGCTCTCAAGCGAGGAATCTTCCTTCCTCACCTCCGAGACCATCCCGGACCGCCAGCCCATCAACCGGTTCTATCTCGATGCCCGAACCCGTAATTTACGGCTCAGATTCGGCGATTCGAACCCCAACTTCAGCGAGCTTACGCTCAAGGGTATTCTGGTGCGGGGGCTCAATCTTCAGTTCAACTCCAGCCGATTCTCGTCACAGTTCGTCTACGGCTACAACAAGCGGAGTCTGGACGAGCAGGTGCAGATCATCGATGCGAACGTGACGCCGAATCCCCTCGATCAAAGCTCTTACACGGATGAAAACGGCGAGCAAAAGTCCCTCTCATCCTATCAGATGATCACCCAGGATCCGGTCACGGGCAAATTCCATGTCTACGAGTTCACGCCCGGCACTTTCAAGCGCGATGTCATGGCCTTCAAGGTCGATGTCACCCCGGTGAAGATGCGGTCCGCAACCTGGAAGGTCGGGCTCAACATCTTCAGCGCCGAGGACGACTCCACCTCGCTGGATTACAACTATGACCCGACCCAGGAGTCGCGGGTTTACGGGATGAACTTCGGCACAGTCGACACAACCTTCACCACCGACTACAAGCCCCAGAAGAACTGGGTCGGCACCATCGGCACCTCCCTCCGGTTCAACAACAACCGCTCGGAGCTGGCCGCGGAGTTCGGCGGCACGATGGTCACCGAGAACATGTTCGGTAATCTGACCGATGACCTGCGGGACGAACTGCCGGAAGGCATCGACGATGAGCTTTTCCGGTTCAACGCCTCGACCCAGACCTCGTTCGACAAGCAGAAGCTGGCCGACAACATCGCCGCGGGAGCTGCCGACGCCATCAAGTCGGTCTACAAGGTCCGGTTCACCTCGCCGATACCCATCCCGAAGGTGTCGACCAACCTCAAGAGCGAGTTCTACCGCATCCCCACTCATTACGTATCGCTCGGCAATCCGCAGCAGAAGACCGATGTCGGGGGATACAAGCTCAACATACGGTCGCGCTTTCTCCGCGATCAGGTCACACTGAACCTGGGCTACGATGCCTATGCCGACAACCTTGACAGCGAGCAGACCCAGTACGCCGCGCTGGATATCGACGGCAATGCCACGGGACAGCAGGACCTTACCAAGGACACCACGGTCTCCAGCGTCTCCGTGAACGTTCGGCCGCGCCTGTTCGCCGAATATGCGCCGACATTCACCGTCGGATACCGCGCCTATACCGCGGAAAACGACCTTGACCTGTCCTATTACACCTCCTCAATCGACAAGTTGTCTGCGACGATGGAGATGGTTAACACCGCCACAAGCACATTCATGGTGTCGTTCGGCGGCACACTCCCGGTAGGATACCAGAAACACACCGGGACATTGAGCATCACCAACATGTCCATTGCTGACGACAGGCCGCTGCCCGACTACAGTCTGAACGAGTCGAACAATCTCTCTGTCATGTTCAACGTGAACTCGTCGGTCAATCCCTTGCCGCTGACATTAACCGGCTCGGTCGGGTACACCGGCAATTCCGCCTACCGGCCGCTGTACGATGCCGCTCTGAGTCCGATCGGACGCTCCGAGATCACCACGGGCATCACCATGCTGAACGTGTCCGGTACTTACAAGTGGTTCCGCGACAAGCGGCTGGCCACCAGCGCCGGGCTCGGTGTTCTCGGCTCATCCAACGGCGAGGCCGGCATGTACGAGATCGACAACAACAAGTTCAGCTTGAAGTTCGAGATCGATTACAAGCTCAACTCGGTCACCACGCTCGGCGGTCAACTCCGCTTCATCAGCTATACGGATAACGCCAACTCGGTGAACGATTACTCCGAGCCGATACTCGGCGCAACAGTCCGCGCGGGCTTCTGACAGCGGGCGACATAGCAAAAAAAGGGCGGCTATCATGGCCGTCCTTTTTTTATATCTGCTGTGATGTACATGAAGCGACACGCCGCCGCCGAGGGGTGTGCCTCAGTTCTTCATCGATGTCGGCTGGCCGGTGGTCTCAAGCACTGAGAGCCACTGGTGTCCGTGGGGATCGAGCCGCTTGTGCTCACGTATCAGCAGTTCCATGGGCACGTGGGTGAACATGTTGTTCCACATTCCCATGACCATCTTTGTCCGGCCGCTCATGGCAGCATGCACCGCGTTATGCGCGAGCTGTGCGCAGAATATATTATCGTCGGAGTTGGCGGGTGATGACCGTATCACGTAGCTCGGATCGATATATTTCACCGTGGCGGCGTTCCAACCTGAACTGAAGGCTTTGGTGATCTCGTCGTACAGGTACTGCCCGATGTCCCGGAACCGCTGGTTGCCGCTTGCATCGGTCACCGCCTCGTCATTGCCGCGCGGAATGAGTTCCTGACCCGCACCCTCGGCGACCACCACAAGAGCGTGGTGCCGTTCGTTCAGGCGCTTCTCAAGGCAGGCGAGGAATCCTTTGTCGCCATGCATGTCGAACGGTATTTCCGGCACCAGCACGAAATTGGCTTCGCCGTTGGCCACCGCGGCCATGGCTGCGATGAACCCTGAGTTTCGGCCCATGAGTTTGACGACGGATACGCCGTTGTAAGCGCCGCGTGCCTCCTCGTGGCCGCTGTCGAGCACATCGCGTGCAATACCTACCGCCGTCTTGTACCCGAACGAACGCTCAATGAACGCGATGTCATTGTCGATGGTTTTGGGGATGCCGATAATGGATATCTTGCACTTCCGGCGCTCCACCTCCTCGGCGATGGCAAGAGCTGCACGCTGGGTACCATCGCCACCGATGGTAAATAGCATGTTGATCCGCTCGCGCTCAAGGAAATCCACCATCTCTTTCGGCTCACGCGGCCCGCGCGAAGATCCGAGGAACGTACCACCCGCGCGGTGAATACCGTCAACGATCTGCGGTGTGATCACCACGGGTGGCCGTCCGATCCGTGGCACCAGCCCGCTGAAACCATACCGGATACCAATAACCTCTTTCACCCGGTAGCGGTAATTGAGAGCCATAAACAGGGCGCGGATGACATCGTTGATTCCCGGACAGAGCCCACCGCATGTCACGATGGCGGCCTTGACCGTTGAAGGATTGAAGTACAGTGTCTGCCTCGGCCCTGCGATCTCCATTGCGGGCGGCTCACCGCCTCCGGCGAAGATATCCTTCACAGCATTGAGCCGTGGATCGTAAATTATTTTGTCACTGCCACTCACGAAACTGTGGATTCCCAGCTCACCGCCGAGGTACTCTTTCAATGGTGACTCCACACTGCATTTCCCGAGCTTTTCAATGGAAAAGTCGGGTAACTGCCGCGCGGATGTACCGCTGGTTGTCTCTGACTCACCCATACAATCCTTCTTCCTGTCACCCCGGGCAGTGCCGGATTAAATCTCGCCTTTATTGGACTGTGCACACGTCACCGTGTGATGCCTGTCAGCAATGATCCTCGATGTACACTCCAGCGGAATGGGCCGCAACAGCACCGTCAGCCGCCGCCGTGATAATCTGTCTCAGCGGTGTTGTCCGCACGTCACCCGCGACGAACACACCCGGCACCGAAGTCATGAGTGAGTTGTCAACCACGATGAATCCCTGGTCGTCCATGTCCAGAAATCCTCTGAACAGCTCAGCGTTGGGAATGAGCCCCGCGTACAGGAAAACACCCTCAGTCGGCAGATCGGTCTCATCGCCGGTCTTGACATTTTTGATGGTAAGCCCCGTGACCGAATCGACACCATTGATGGAGGATACAACGCTGTCCAGATGGAACGTGATCTTCTCGTTGGCGCGGGCCTTTTCCACAAGCGTCGGGAGCGCACGAAAGGCGTCGCGACGGTGGACAATGTGTACTCGGGATGCGAAACGGGTAAGGAAGATACCCTCGTCCATGGCGCTGTCACCACCGCCGATGACCGCTACCTCTCGCTCACGGTAAAATGCACCGTCGCAGGTCGCACAGGTTGAGACACCCTTGCCGAAAAGCTCCTGCTCGCCGGGCACATTCAGCTTCCGCGGCCGCACACCGGTCGCAATGATGATGGTACGGGTCGTGATATCGCCGATGGATGTCCCGAGCCGGAAGCCGGAATCGGTATGTTCGATACCGGTCACCTCGGCGGTGGTCGTCTCAAGCCCGAATCCCAGGGCCTGACGCCGCATACCATCCATGAGGTCGTAGCCGGACACTCCATCAGGAAAACCGGGGTAATTCTCCACGGATGCGGTAAGCGCCGCCTGCCCGCCGGGGACGAACTTCTCCACCAGGAGGGTGTTCATGTTGGCCCGTGCGGCATAAATGCCCGCAGTGAGACCCGCAGCGCCTGCGCCGATAATTACGATGTCATGCGTGTCCGTCATGGTCAGCACCTATACCAGTTTGTCGAGCCGCGCCTTGAACTGATCCTTGGGCAGCGCACCGACGACCTGATCCTTGATCTCGCCATCCTTGAAAAACAGGATCGTGGGAATGCTCCGTACGCCGTATTTCTGTGCCAGGCTGGGATTCTCGTCCACATTGACCTTGCTCACTACAGCAGTGCCGTCATACTCTCCCGCAAGCTCCTCTAATATCGGCCCTATCATCTTGCACGGCGGGCACCATTCGGCCCAGAAATCCACCATCACCGGCAAAGTGTTCTTCAGCACGGTCTCTTCAAAGCTGCCCTCGGTCACCGCGATTGTCTGTGCCATGTAGGCCTCCTTCTGATGTAAGTATATGGTTCAAATCTCTACATTCAATACTCAACGTTCAATGGAATTATGCTCGTTCGCACCACACCGTCACCGTAAACTCATCCCTCGACCCCACTCAGGAGGCGTGTGACGGGGGGATTCTCGTCACAACAAACCGGTTCAGCGACAACTGTTTCCAATATCAACCGGTCTTTGACCGAATCGGTCTTTGACCTCATTCATGCGCCGGGGATCACGGTTGTTCCTGTCGCCCGGTATTCGTGTTCCGGACAGGCGTTCCCGGTGCGATGAACACCGTAAGTAAATCCAGCATCAGTCGCCTGTCAACCCCGTGCTTTTTGAACAGCGAATCCATGCGTGAAAGCGCAGTCAGTGTCCGACGGACCCGTGCAGGAGTGAACCGGCCGACCTGCCTTTCGAGCCCCTTGACTTTCCACATGTACGGCGAATTCACCAGCACCTTCATCGCCTCGTCGTGGCCGACACCTTGCCGCCGCTGCTCGTTGTAAGCCGCAATCCTGAGCACATGGGACCCGATCATCGACAGGTACGACGGTTCCTTGTTCTTCTCGCTCGCCGTGAGACCCTCAAATATCTCCACGACCCGGTTGAAATCGCCATCTCCAACAGCGTTCTGGAGATTCCACACCGTATCGTGCCGGAACGCGCCGACGACACTGGTTACCGCATTCTCATCGATGACACCATCTCCCGCCACCGCGGTACAGACCTTCTCGACCTCGCTGTCAAGCTCACCCGGAACTGTCCCCGCATTGTTGACCAGAAGCGCCACTGCCGCGGGTGTTGCCTTTCTGCCGCGCCGCGCGAACCGGTTCTGCACCCAGCCGGGCAGCATGTTCTCGTACACCGGCTTGAAAGTTTCCACGCTGAGCCCCTGCTTCGGGAACTTAGCCGGCGGTTTGACCTTCTCACCCTCAAGGATGAGCAGCGTTGACTCCGGGAGATCGGCCGCGATGTCGAACACCTTCGCACGGACCGCCTGATGCAGGGCGTCCACATCGCGCACCACGACGACACGACGTTCGGCCATCATGGGATATGCGGCGCAGATGTTGGCAAGCCGCGACACACCGGAAGGCCGCCGGGGACCATCGTCCGATTCGCCAACATCTTCGGCCAGCAGCGTGTCCATGTTGAAATCGCGGGTCGCCGGATCGACCGCAGTCTCAAGCACCTCACCGAGCCGCTCAAGCCGCTGGAACTCCTCACCCACAAGGATCAGAACCCGCACTGTGCCGGGGATCGTGGCAGTCATTTCTCGCTCATATCCTCGAATTCAGCATCCTCGATCGCACCGTGCACCGGAATATCCGGGGGCTCGTTCGGCAGGGAGCCATCGTCGCCATGTCCTGCGTTTCGTTGCGATCCCTGGAACTTCCCGCGTCCACCGCTCCCCGAGATCCATCGAATAATGACAGTGGCAAGCCACCATATCAGAAATGCGCGAAACAGCCACGCAATTATAACCACGCGAACCTCCAATGGGAACTATCACTTGTAACAGGTGCCCGGCAATGTAACACAGTTGCCGCACAAAACCGGTTATTTAATATACGAATCAGTCGCGATACACACAACCGGTTTGCCCGCGCCGTCAGTACAAGTTACTCATCGTACCTTATGGTCGATGCCTGCGATTAAGCCCTTGCGTCCGTCCGGTGGGCTTCTCTATATTTTGTTTCTTGACCGTTTACCCCGTTTCAGTGAGGTTTCCGTGAGCAGAACCCGTATTCATGCCGCAGTCGGCGGTATACTTTTCGTCGTAATGCTGGTCGTGTATCTCGCAACAATGGCACCATCCCTGTCGTTCTGGGATTGCGGCGAATTTATCACCTGTTCCTATATCATGGGCATCCCCCACCCACCCGGCTCGCCGATGCTGTCGCTTGTGGGACGGGTCATGTCGCTGCTCCCCTTCGTCGATCCACGCGGCATCGGCACCGGCGAGATCGCCTACCGTGTGAACATGATCGATGTGCTCCTCGGTGCGCTCACGGTCATGCTGACATACTTCATCATGCTCAGGATCATCCACCGCTTCCGCCCATTTAGAGGCAGCCGTCTCGAGGAGACCATCGCCGGATTCGCCGCAGCCCTCACCGCCCTCATCATCGGGTTCGCGGACGAGTTCTGGACAAATGCCGTCGAGACCGAGACCTACATGCCGAGTCTGTTCATGTCCATGGTGGTGCTGTGGCTCGCCCTCCGGTGGTATGAACGGCGGGAAGAAACAGGGGCTGTGAGATACCTTTTCCTCGCCGCTTACATCATCGGGCTTGGCAACGGTGTCCACCTCAGCGTACTGCTTATCGCCCCCACGATTTTCCTCGTGGTACTGTTCGGTCGGCCGGACTGGTTCGTATCAAAGAACCTGTGGGGCGCGATATTCATCCTGCTCGGCGCAGCAGCCGTGGTCAAGCTCTTCACCGGACTGGCGATGTTGTACTCGCTCATGGCGCTGTTCGCACTCGTGGTGCCGCTACTGCTTTCCCGATTCTACCGGCACGAACACCGGGTGTGGATGCTCACACTCTTCGGGCTCATGCTCTGCGGCTCTCTCTATGTCATCGGCTTCTCGGTGTACCCCACGGTCATGGTGCGCGCCGCCACGGAACCATCCATCAACGAGGGCGATCCCGACACCTGGGAGAGCTACCGGCTCTACATCGAGCGCGATCAGTACGGCCAGGAGAATATGTACGTCGGTATGTTCACCCGGAATGCCGGGGCGTACTACCAGTTCGGCTTCATGTATGCCCGCTACCTCATCCAGCAGTTCCCCTCATGGGGTCCCACCGTGCCGGTGACATTCAGAAACGACAAAACGGCCGACAAACTCACCGGCGCAAATGTCGTTGAAACAGTCTATCTGCCGGTGTTTCTCGTGTCGCTCCTTCTCTATGGGCTGTACACGCATGCCCGCGAGGACAAAAAAATCTTCGCCGCGCTGCTGCTGTATTTCATCGCCACATCGGTCGGTCTGGCGCTCTATCTCAACATGGAGAATCCCCAGGTCCGTGAACGCGGCTACTTCTTCCTCGGCTCCTACTACATAATCATGTACTGGATCGGGCTCGGCGTCTGGGGCATTGTCACCGATCTCGTCGAATGGCTCCGCGAGACCGGCAGGCAACGCCTCGAAGCCCCTGTCGCGGCTGTGTTGATGGTACTCTTCGCAACACTCCCGCCGACCGCGGTGCTGTCGCGTCACCTCGACCACGATTTCACAAACTACGAGGTCCACGACCGCACCCACGACTGGTCACCCTGGGACTACGGGTACAATATCCTCGTCTCGTGCGAGCCGAACGCCATACTGTTCACCAACGGCGACAACGACACCTTCCCGCTCTGGTATCTCCAGGAGATTCACGGTATTCGCAAGGATGTCCGCATCGTCAATCTGAGCCTCCTCAACACACCGTGGTACATCAAGCAGGTCAAGAACGAGAACACCAATATCCATCATAAATATCTGAAGACCATCGACGAGGACATCATCGCCTCCCGCAATGTTTCGGACGCGCCCAACACGGTCCCGATGAAATATACCGACGACTACATTGATGATGTCATCTCCGGCAGCAGCGACGAGAGTTACTCAATCAGGATGATACCGCCCGAGGGCAAGGAGATCACTGCCGCCGGGATAACCTGGACCCTTCCGCCCGCCCAGGTCATTCCAATGGGTGATAATCGGCAAGTGGGGATCCTCCGCATCCAGGACATAATGGTCGTACAGATCATGCAGTGGGTGAACTGGGAGCGACCCATCTACTTTGCGGTGACAGTGGCGCAACAGAACAAGATCGGGCTCGAAAACCATCTTGCAATGGAGGGCATGGTATACCGGCTGAACGACCACCTCTCCGAATCCGTTGTCTCGGTGAATGTCGAGCGCATGGACGAGAACGTGTTCACCCGCTACCGGTACCGCTCTTTGGACGATCCGACCATCTACAAGCAGCCGAACACGATCAAGCTCGTGACGAACTACTTCATCGGGTTCGCCCAGCTTTCCGAGCGGTATGCCTCACACGGCGACCAGGACAATGCCGTGCGGGCCGCCCGCGCAGCCATCGAGCGTACCCCGAACAACTTTTCGAGCCGCTTGTTCCTGTACCAGGTCTTCTACTCAGGGAACATGCCGGACCCGCTCGCCACATTCCTTGAAGAGGAGATCGCGAGCGGAGACTATACCGACCATGTGCATACAACACAGGCGGACCGGCTGCTCCTCGTGGCGCTCTGCGATTATGCGGGACTGCCCGACAGCGCCGAATCCCTCGTGGCATTCGAGGCGGACGGCATGAGCGACGACTTCGATACACAGCTCCGGTTCTCTACGAACCTGTACCGTGGCGGTCTTGAGCGCCATGCACTCAGTTACATCAACGGCCTCAGGGAAGACGTTCCTGATAACGCGGACAAATGGATGGCATACATCGCCGCACTCTATGGCATGGGCCTCTACCAGGAGGCACTGGACGCCACCACGCACCTTATGACCCTTTCTCCCGACGATCCCGTGGTCAAGGAAACGTACGAGTTACTCCGCCGTCAGATCGAAGACGGCAACGACTCGATCCCCGGAGAGGACACTGAACGATGACACACCCGCGGCCGCATATCACGGCTGCGGCTGCGGCGGGAGCTGTCGCGCTCATCGTCTATCTCGCCACCGCAGCACCATCCCTCACCTTCTGGGACAGTGGCGAGTTCGTCACCAGTGCCGCCACCCTCGGCATCCCGCATCCTCCCGGCTCACCGCTTCTCATGCTTGCAGGCCGGGTCTTGTCGCTCCTCCCGATCCCGGATGTTCGCGGCGGATGGTTCTCCGATCCCGCATTCCGGGTAAACATGTCCGGCGTGCTGTCCGGCGCGGCGCTGGCGTTCATGACCGTGCTGGTGCTTCTCCGGTTCATGGCTCGCGGCACACGTCTCACCGGCAGATACCGCGACGACTGGCCGTACCTCGTCTCCGCTGTCGTTGCCGCCCTCCTCGTCGCATTCTCACACCAGGTCTGGACAAACGCCGGAGAAACCGAGACCTACCTGCCCAGTCTCCTCCTTGCGGTCACAGCACTGTGGTGCGTTCTCCGCTGGCGCGACGGGCGCGACGACTCCCGCAGGGTCCGATGGCTGTTCCTGGCGGCGTACCTCGTGGGGCTCGGCACCGGGATTCACCTGTCAACGGTGCTCGTGGTGCCGTCACTCGCGCTTCTGGTCATCCTGACCGAGCATCGCCGATTTAACGATCCCGCCGTATGGGCCGCAGCAGCGGGCGGGCTTGCCACACTCCTCGTCATCCGAAACATCGGTGGCGCGGTACCGTTCATGGCTGTCATGATCCTCATTGCCGTCGCATTACCCGCACTCATCTGGCGACTCGGCCGCTCCGGTTTCTCCCGGCGCGGTGGCACGATTACCGCTATGTTCCTCTGCATGACACTCTTCGGCGCGGGCTACTCGGTGTACACTACCGTGGCGGTCAGGGCTGCCAAATCACCCGCGGTCAATTCGGGCGATCCCGACTCAGCCGCCCGCTACGAGGCCTATCTCTCCCGAGACCAGTACGACCGTGGCGCGGCCGCTCCCGGTATCTTCGAACGCACCGCGGATACCGGTTATCAGTATGGATACATGTATCTCCGCTACCTGCTCAGGCAGTTCCCCGCCTGGGGACCGACACCGACTGTCAACTTCACGCGCCCCCATACTCCCGTCGATCCGCCCGGCTCCGGTCCGATCACCGCAGCCGCGCCGTTCCCCGTTCTGCTTGCGGCCCTTGTGTGCGCCGGAGCTATCGCCCATGCACGACGTGATCCCCGGGGATTCGCCACGCTGGCCCTGTATGTCCTGATCACATCCGTGGGGCTTGTGCTGTACCTCAATTTCGAGAATCCCGAAACCCGCGAGCGCGGATACTTCTTCATGGGTTCGTATTGGAGTGTGCTCTGCTGGACCGGGTTCGGGGCGCTGGCGGTGCTTTCGGGCGCACGCCGACTGCTCGCGCGTTCGAGCCGCTCACACCTGTCCACACCGGTCTGCGCCGCGCTTGCACTGGTCCTGCTGACTACCGCGCCAGCTGCGGTCCTGTCGCGCCGCATCGATCCGCCGAACACCGCGTGGCATATCCACGACCGCGGCCACAACCTCATCGCCCTCGACTACGGGCACAACATCCTCGCCTCCTGCCCGGAGGATGCCATCCTCTTCGCCCACGGCGACAACGACACCTACTGCCTGTGGTACCAGCAGGAAGTACTCGGATTCCGGCGTGATGTCGCGGTTATCAACCTGAGTCTGCTCCACGGTCCCTGGTACATCCGGCAGCTTCGGGAACGCGGTGTGCCGGTCACCCTCACCGACGACTACATCGACAGTGTCATCGGGGGCGCGTCGCTCTCCGCATTCCGTGAACGGCTGTGGCCAGTGGAGGGCAGGGAGATCACACGCGGCGGCATCACCTGGACCATGCCGCCCTCGGAAACCATTCCCGACGGGTCCGGGGGACGCACCGGCGTTTTGGGCGCTCCCGCGATCATGACCGCACATATCGTCGGCGAGGCGGCGGGCACACGGCCTGTCTGCTTCACTGTCGCGGTCCCATACACCGCCATGATCGGACTCGAACGCCACATGGCCACCCGGGGCATGGTATTCGAACTCACCCGGGAAGTATCGGTGCGGCGCTACCATTTCGACATCGCGGCACTTGAGCGAGCCCTGTTCGATGACTTTCGATTCAGGGGCATCGCCGATCCCTCGGTATATCGCGATGCTACCGCTTCAGGGCTTCTCAGGAACTACTACCTCGGCTTCCTCGACCTCTGCGAGGCCTATCTCCTCGCGGGTGACACCGACCGCGCACTCCTGACAGTCCGCACCGGGAACGAGATCTGCGCACCGGACCGGGACCGGCTGCTCCTCCTCGCCTCCATGCTTGACCGCTACGGTCTGGCTGCCGAGGCGACGGATGCCCTTGCCGGGAGCTGGGACCCCGATGATGTCGATGATGCGGTCGCGATGGGCTCGATGCTTCTGAGTTCCGGGGCATCCGACACCTCGGCTGAAGTATTCCGGGCTGTCGTGGGCCTGCATCCCAAAACCGCCATCGCATGGCAGGGCCTGATCGCTGCACGGTTCGCGGAGGCACGGTTCGCGGAGGCACTCGCGCTCCTCGAAAGTATGGCGGCGGCACTGCCGAACGATCCGACCATACCCCAACTCCGCTCCCTGATCACGCAGGCATTGACCGACTCCGCCACTGACGAGGGAGGGCCATGACATGATACACACACTCCTCCGAATCTTCTCATCGCGGACCGTACGGTTCGCATTTTCGACCCTGCTGCTCGGTTTCGTGCTCTACTGGTTCGACGCGGGAACCATTTTCAAGGCCATCCTGACCGCACATCCGGGATATATCGCCCTCGCGGTGCTGACTTTCATCATAAGCGGCGTGCTCGGCGCGGCCCAGTGGGGCGTGCTGCTGGCATTCCACGGCATACGGCCCGGCTTTCGGCAGGTGCTTGCGCGCTACTTCATGGGGCTGTTCTTCAACTACATTCTGCCGGGATTCGTCGGCGGTGATGTCGTCCGGGTGTACACCACCGCATCGGCGACCGGCCAGACAGCGCAATCGGTGTCCTCCACGCTCGCCGACCGTGTACTGGGGTTGTTGGTGCTGGTGCTGTTCAGCGTGGGCGCATGGGTGATTCTGCCGGGCGGCGCAGCGGATGCCGCACTACCGGTGGCGGTGATCATGCTTCTGGTGCTCGCAGGATTCGCCGGGGTGTTCGCGTTCCGGCCACTCGGGGATTTCCTGATCGGGATGTCCGGCCGAATCCTGCCCGCGCGACTCGGCATGACAGTGAAGACCATCTACGACGAACTCCACCGGTTGACCCGTGCTCCGAGAGTGCTTGTCAGGGTGCTCGCGCTTTCCGTCGCCATCCAGTTCACCCGCATCGGCGTACACTATCTGTGTGGACGCGCGGTTGGGATCGAGGCCGGATTCCTCTACTTCGCCCTGTTCGTGCCCCTCATCGAGATCGTGGCGAGCATGCCCATCTCCTTCGGTGGCGTGGGCGTACGCGAGGCCATCGCACCACTGCTCTTCGCCACCGCCGGCGTGGATGCAACTCTCGTGGTGGCCTACACGCTCTCCGCTACCGCAGCGGGATTCACCGGCGCGATACCCGGTGCAGTCGCCTTCATGCTCGATACCGCGAAAAGGAAACCGTGATGAACATCCTGCTGATCAACTGGATGGATCCCGCCAATCCCGCAGCCGGTGGGGCCGAAGTTCATCTCGTCGAGTTATTCCGACGCTTCGTCGATCGCGGAGATATGGTCACCCTCGTGGCATCGGGCTTCCCCGGTTGCGCTTCCGAGGACGAGTACGAGGGTATCCGCGTGGTCCGCTCCGGCACCCGCGAGAACTTCAACTACACACTGCCGTCACTGCTCAAGCGCCTCGACCGCGAAAATCCATTCGATCTCGTGGTCGAGGACATCAACAAGGTCCCGTTCTTCACCCCGTTGTATCTCCGGCGGCCGCTCATGGTCATCGTGCCGCACCTCTTCGGGACCGCGGTCTTCCGCGAAGCCAATCCGCTCACCGCCTCCTACGTGTACCTTATGGAGCGCCCCATACCGTGGGTCTATCGCCGCGCACTGTTCGAGGTAATCTCCGCGAGCACCGCACGTGACATAGTCCGTCGAGGCATCGGAGATGACCGTATCCGCATCGTCCAGTGCGGCATGGACCACGACACCTATACCATCGATCCCGAGGTCACGAAGTTCGACACGCCCACAATGCTCTACGTCGGGCGGCTCAAGCGTTACAAGGGTGCCGACATTGCCGTGCGCGCCCTCCCGCTGGTCCGTGAGCATGTGACTGATGCCCGGCTGGTGGTGGTGGGTTCAGGCGATGACGAGTCCCGGCTCAGGCGGCTGGCCGATTCGCTCGGCGTGAGTGCGCATGTCATTTTCACCGGATATGTCTCCACCGGGGAGAAGGTGGACTGGTACCGTCGGAGCCATGTCATCGTCAATCCCTCGCCCAAGGAGGGTTGGGGGCTGACCAATATCGAGGCGAACGCCTGTGGCACTCCAGCGGTTGCCAGCGATGCCGACGGGCTCCGTGATTCTGTGGTTGACGGTGTTACCGGGCTTCTCTTCCCCTATGGCGATCATGTGGCACTGGCGGAACGCACGGCCCGCATCCTCATGGATGACGCCCTCAGATCCCGGTTCACCGCCGCAGCTCTCGAACGCGCCCTCACCTTCACCTGGGATGAGTCCGCGCGGCTGACCATGGATGTTGCCGCCGAAACCATCGACCGGTACCGTCCCTGACAGCGGCCATGAGCCGGAAATCCGTTGCCGCCGAAATCCGCGACTGGTATACTGTAACTCATCCTGTTCGAGTCTGTTATCACAGTTCATACCCGAGGAATCCATAATGCAGGTAAAGACCATACCGTTCATTTCTCTCTGCGTGCTCGCCCTTGCGGCGTTCATGGCGGGATCACCGTCTTGTGCCGCCGACGAACTCCCTGTCCGCGCTCCCGCGGCACTGCCGGGCACCACCGAAGCAATGAATGATCCCACGTTCTGGATCGACCGTATCGATGCCCCGGATGATGTGCTCATGTCCGCCGATGAAATCTCGGAGCTCAACCGGAAGAACGCTCACCGCCTCATTCCCGACGATCACCCCTATGCGGAGAACATCGCCACCATCGAGCGGGAGGGGGCCTCCTTCCAGCGCATGCAGCCCTTGAATCTCGGTGACACGTACGATTCAACAACGGTGCGCGCCCGGTTGGATGTGCACGCCGGTCAGCTTGCCGATTGGACCTTCTACGACAGTTGGGACCTGCCATTCACGGACTCCAAAAAGCAGGACATTCTCGCGGCCATGAACCTCGATGCTCTCCCTGCGGTGATCGTGCCACGGGCAGGTATAATCGTTCGCAACACATCGGCGCGGCTCCTCCCGACAGTCGAGCCCGGCTACCGTATGCCCGGCTACCTGGACAACATCAACATCACCTCGCTGGACCGGTACATGCCGGTCGCGGTGCTGCATGCCTCGGCGGCGGGAGACTACCTGTACGCCATGACACCCATCGCCTGGGGCTGGATCGCCACGGAGGATATCGCGTTTGGCTCCCGTGACGACATCATGGCGTTGCAAGGTGACTCAAGCCGACGTGTCGTCGCAATTGACCACCGGCTGCCGATCTACGCCGATGCCGCCCGCACCGTGCACGCCGGATGGCTAAAAATGGGTGAGTGGGCGTCCGCGGATTCCAGGACGGACGAGGGCTGGCGGATCAGTATCCCGGCACGCCGTCACGACGGCTCACTCGGTGTCGAAACCGCATGGATCGCTCCGGACGCCCCGGTACACGAGGGTTGGCTCCCGTACACCCGGCGTAACACCTACACGTTGGCGTTTCGGCTTCTCGGACGGCCCTACGGTTGGCACGACTCCTGGAACGAGCGGGACTGCGGCAGCATCTTGCGCGTGATCTTCAACTGTTTCGGATTTACACTGCCACGGTACTGGTCCTTCGAACAGCTCATGTCCGATCATGCAACCCATGTCGGAGATCTGACAGTGCCGGAGAAAAACCGTCTGCTCGCGGACATGCCGCCGGGCGCGACTTTCACCGGTTCCACCCGCCACATAGGTCTGTATCTCGGCACGGTGGACGACACACCATACGTCATTCACCAGTGCGGCTGGAATTATACGGAAGAGGGCATCGAGTACAAGATGGCGCGGGTTGTGGTATCAGACTACGAACACGTGGGATTCAATATGGATGGGATACAGTTCATGACACCGGTACTGCCATGAAAAAAGTGGGCGGGTCGTTCTCCAACGCCCCGCCCGTGCAACTAATTGTCGTTTTTACGGTATGTTACACTGCTGTGCCGGACGTTTTCGCGCCCGGTGTATCCATCGTACATTCATAGGCATCACCTCCGTCAGGAAGATACGATGGAATCTCGTGGACGGCACCGTTACCGTCCTATAATGTGTCACGCCTGACAGGCGGATCCGGTTCCATGAAAAATTACACGCATGTACGCAATCTGAATCAGGGATCATGGATTTCCACCCCATAGTCGCGTTTTGCCATCTCTCGCCAGTACGGGCACGGACAGTATATGATATGGGCATGCGTAACCATGAGTAACATCGCTACCGTGTAACCAGACACATATGAGTTGGAAGAATGGACAACATACTTTCAGACATTCCCGGCAGTCTCCCTGATGAACTGGTCGAGATCATCTCGGAAAACGATACTGTCAGGATCGAGCGGATCGTTTCGAGGGGGCATACCTCGCCGGATGATTTCTGGTATGACCAGGAGCAAAACGAGTTCGTGCTGTTAGTCAGCGGCGAAGCAGAGCTGCGCATCGAGGGCAGGGATGGACCTGTCAGGATGAAAATGGGCGATTATATGGTGATCCCCGCCCATAAGAAACACCGTGTCGAGTGGACATCTCCAGATGAGGATACTGTCTGGTTGGCGGTGTTTTATTGAGAGGATAGAGCGACAACAGTATGGAAGATTCCACTGCAAAAAAAACGTCCATGACTATCTGGGTTGACGCCGACGCGTGCCCGAAAGTAATCAAGGAAATACTCTACCGTGCCTCGGAGCGGGCATGTGTCCCACTGATTCTCGTCGCCAACCAGCCGCTGTGGACACCGGAGTCGGAATACATCACCACGATTCTGGTGCCCGCCGGATTCGATGTGGCGGACGACAGGATCGCCAATGAACTGCATGAGGGTGACCTGGTCATCACCGCCGACATACCCCTTGCGGCCGAGGTAATCGATAGGGGCGGGCATGCCCTGAACCCGCGCGGGGAATTCTACACTGTGGACAATATCAGAGAGCGCCTGAGTATGCGTAATTTCATGGACGATCTGAGAAGCACCGGAGTGATAACCGGCGGCCCATCATCGCTGAATCCGAGCGACCGTCAGGAATTCGCGAACCGGCTGGACCAGTTTCTGACCCGAAATGGATTGACATGAGCGCGTAAACGCTGAAATATTCCGAAATTCCCGGAATGCATTTATTTACAGCATATTACCGCAGAGACAGGAACCATGGACTACTATACTATCGCGGCACAGCGAGCACACATACACCGGACCATCGTCGGCCAGCCCCTGACCGCTGTCCGACTGTTCGACACCCACGATGTCTTCCTCGGATTCGAGGGCGAACGGGCGCTCCGGCTTTCGGCGACGCCTGACATGCCGTACCTCCTCGAACTCGAAGCACGCTTCCTGCCGAAGAAGAAAACATTCAACTGGCAACCGAAGCGGTTCACCGACACTTGCCTCGCCGCCGTCGATCTCATGCCGGGAGACCGGGTACTGACATTCACCTTCGACAACGGGCTTGCGATCATATTCGAACTCACCGGCCGCAACGCAAATTGTGTGCTGGTCGATAGCGACAACACCATCATCGGAGCCATCCGCACGGTTACATCCCGCGAGAGCGGCTACCGTGAGCTTCGGCAGGGCATCAGCTATGTCCCGCCACCACCGCGTTCGTTCCCCGACCCGTTGTGGAGTCCATTCCAGGTGCTCCGCGCCCGGTTCCGGGATGCGGAAGCGCGCTCGGTCTCTGACGCTCTCGCCGAGGGAATCACGGTCATGAGCCGTCCCACAGCACGGGAGGCGGCCATCCGCGCGGACATTGATCCCGCTTCGCCGCCGGATGCACTTGATGACGATGCCCTCCACCGGCTGTTTTCACAGCTTACAGAACTGGTGCGTCTCGCGGAGAGTGGCGGCGAGGGAGGCACGGTGATCGCTGGTACCGATGGTCTCCCGCGTGAGGTGGCACCGTTCAAGCTGTCAACACCCGGCCCGTCAGACAGGTGGTATGAGGACATCAACGAGGCGATATACCGCTTCGCCAGGGAACGACGGTCGGGGCTTGAATTGCACGGGCTGCACAGGACCATCTCCGCCGCACTCAAGCGCGAGGAGAAGTCCCTCTCCCGCACCCTCGCCAAAGTCATCGCCGATCAAGGTGCCGATGACGAGCCGGACCATCTGGAGCAAGCCGGGAACGCACTCCTCGCCTCGCTTCACCTCGTTCAGCGCGGCATGGACAGTGTAATCGTGCCGGACCCCTACGGTGGCGACGACATCAAGATCGAACTCGATCCGATGCTGAACGGTCCCGCCAACGCCGAGCGCATGTTCTCCCGTGCCCGGAAACTCCGTGCCGCCAAGGAAAACACGAAGCACCGCCTCGTGGATATCGAGAGCCGCCTCGTCGTAGTCAGGGCCAAGCGGGATGAGGTCGATGGTATCGACGATATCAAAGAACTTAAGCTCCGCGCAGCGGAGGCGCAACGATCGGCAACACGCAATCGCATTAACGCGGACGAGGATCGACCGTTCCCACGGCGGTTCACCTCGATCTCGGGGCTGGAGATCATTGTCGGACGCAACAAAAAAGAGAATGACGAACTGGTACGCTGGGCACGGAAGAACGACCTGTGGCTGCATGCGCAGGGAGTCGGCGGTTCCCACGTCGTCCTCCGCACTCTCGGCAGGGACCATCAGCCCGATCACCGGAGCATCGAACAGGCTGCCGCCATCGCCGCACACTACTCAAAGGCCCGGACTTCCGGCGTAGTACCAGTGGCCTGCACCCCGGTCAAGTACGTGGTCAAACGCAGGGGGCAGGCGCTCGGTGAGGTCACCTACACCCGCGAGAAAGTCTACTTCGTCGAGCCCGGCATCCCGGGGTCAATGACTCCGCCGCTGTAGTCTGAGGTCAGAGGCCTCACTGTAGTCTGATGGTTGTGCGACGAGGCCACCGCATAAGGTGCTGCGCGAACTTACGCTGTTCTCACGGGATCACCGAATATCGAAGTCCGAATGTGTGGCGCTTCAGGTACTATCATAACGTTACGCACATCGTCTCACATGGTGAAAATGCTTGACTTCCCAGGCCGGGAATCCGTACCGTACGTCATCTATTCCTAACCATACAATACTGAGGCGCCGGGTATCGACACTGTGCCACGGCGTCCCTGTCAAACAGTGCGAAAAGGAGGATCATCATGCACCGTGCAGTCACCGGACTTCTCATGCTCGGCATAATACTTACCGCTTCCGCCGCCGCGGCAGCCGACGGCTGGTACACCGAGTACACCTACGAGCCAGCCATACGCATGGAGCTGACGCTCGTCAACAATCTCGACGTCGACCGTCCCGATTGCCCGGTCACCATCACCCGGGACATGATGCCGATGAAGAACCTGCATGCGCTGTGGGTCACAATCGTCGATCCCGAGGGGACGCCCAATCCCGAGCCCACCGAAGAGGAACTGAAGACACACAGCGGGCACGCCATACGCGGTGAGACATTCGGCCATCAGATATTCCGACAGGTCGACGATCTCGACCGCGACGGCATCTGGGATGAGATTTTCTTCCAGACCGACATCAAGGCTGGCGAACGGAAAAAGATGTACCTCTACATTGGCATGTCACAGCGCGGCTGGAATCCCCACGGCACCCACGCCGAGATCGGCAGCTACTGCCGCCATCTCATCCCCTTCTGGGAGTCGAATCATGTCGGCTGGAAATTCTGGTTTGCTGACACCGCTGACGTTTTCGGCAAGCGCGATCCCCAGCTCATGAGCTGGGAACTGTCCATCAACAACCTGGACGGATACGCGGTCAAGCCCTCATACGGCTCGGACATCCAGCGTGTGTCGCGGTCTTTCGGCGGCGGAGCAATCGGCGTATTCGAGCATGCGGCGTATCCTGATTCGGTCTCGCGGCCGCGTCTCACCGACATGCCAGACAAGATGAGCCCGGACTCCTGGAACGAGGGCCAGTTCGAGGACACCCGCTACGCCTATGAAGTGATCGTCAACGGCCCGGTCCGCAGCATCATGAAGGCAAAAGGCATGAACTGGAAGAGCGGCAACGGTTTCTACGAGTACGAGCAGTTCTACACGGTCTACACCAACCAGAGCTACTCCACCTGCCGCGTGAACTTCACGCAGTTCCTTCCCATGAACGCCGAGACGTCCTTCTGCGCTGGCATCCGCAAGAACGGCATGGAATTCGGCAACTATGTCGGCGACAACGTGGCGATGACATTCGGCAAGGACGAGCTTTCCGATCCCGACGATCCGGAGATGGTCAACAAGACGATTGTCGATTTCGTGGGCAACGCGGTTGTCGTGCCCTCGAAGTACGATCCCGAGTACGTGTTCGTTCCCGGTTACGACGGCAACCACACGTTCAAGGTCCAGGCAAACGCCGACAAGACCTTCGAATACGCCATCTTC
>FLOH01000515.1_pt1 | contig 82252 bp, 63 predicted proteins | sample 756751 | NCBI WGS metagenome assembly FLOH01 (sample SAMEA4026879, study PRJEB14308) | marine metagenome | biome: coastal water; material: water | depth 74 m
GGAGAAAATGTCTAGTATGTTTTCTCCTTTTTCATTTTTCCTTTCATCGGTCTAAAAGCAGTTTTCTTCGTTCGAAGTAAATGATAGCAAATGCAGTGAAAATTACGCCTACGATACTAACCGCATAGCAGGTGTAAGTAAAGAAGGTGAGCCAATCCATTTCGCTGACGAAAAAGTCTTTATAAAGAAGCACAGCCACGCTACCGAGGTAGCCAAAAGCATCCGCCAAGTAAATAAGAAAGCCTGCATTACTTGGGTATTTAAAGGCTGCAATCAAGCGTTCAAAAAGGATACAATTGAAGGGGATATATGCCATGTACGCTCCAAAGCCCGTGAGCATAATCCACGGAATGGGGCCTATTAATTCTTGCTGGAAAAGCCATGTGCTGGCTCCCACCGCTGCACAACCCAAACCGATTATTACATGATTAACAGTGAGCGCAATCATGTTGTTTCTGATGAACATGACGAACGCCAACAGGCCTAAAACAGCGATGGTAATTGGCACTTCTGTAGCTGTCTCTTATACACATCTGACGCTGCCGACGAGTATTGGTTCGCGCTTGGTACGCAATTCCTCATCTTCTGGAGTTGGGTCTGGCAAAAGCGACAGCATTCCAACGAAAAACAAAAGAGGAACAGCGAATATGGCTCCAACCGCAAATGGCATCCAGAAATCGGAAACACCATTAAGCAACAACCATTTTCCAACCGTTTTCACAAAGCCTGAAGCGAAGATGAAACTTGCACAAAGTCCAGCGCCCATTAGCTCGGTAAATCGCCTTCCTTCTAAGAAACTGAACACCAATCCCCACACCATTCCGAGTGGAATTCCGTTGGCAAAAAGAAACAAGAATTTGAATTTTACTGGAACCACAGCAAAGCCAAGAAGGGCCAATTCTGCAATTCCTACAAGTACTAAAATGGCGAGGCCACGCTTATTGCGCCCCATCTCAGAAACCACTTTTATTCCGATAAATTTAGAGAGCGTGTAGCCTATTAACTGCGCTATTACAATGGCCGATTTGAAGGATAATCCCCACATATCATCCACCCCATCAAAGCTTGCTGCCGAAAATGGTTTTCGGAAAGCATACATGCACGAATAGGTGGAAAATGCGGCAATTATAGCATACAACGAAAGGATAAATCCATTCGAATTTGCAAGCCAATTAGTAATGTTTGCTCTTAGGGTTTTCAAATGTCGTAGCCGTCTGAATTCAGACCAACTTCCGCCCATTCTCCATCAATTAAAATTACACAGCTATCGTATCCAACATTCAGAAGTAATTCTGCGGCAGTTTCAAACTCACTCAAAATCTCATCAGGTGTGTGCCCATCGCTATTAATCTGAACAGGGATTTCAAGTTTAAACGCTTCCTCTAAAACCCACTTGCTCGGGTAGGTGTCGGTTGCGCGTTTCTTGTACATACCACGTGTATTCACTTCCATGATGGCCTCCGTTTTGGAAATGGCTTCCAAGGTTTGCATCACTTCATCACGGTACCACTTTTCATCTTCGGAGAAGAAATGCTCCTTCAGATTCTGCATCTTAATCTTATCCAAATGTCCAACAATTTCGGGACAATCCTCTTCCAGCATTTCGCGGGTTAGTTCAAAATAGCGTTTAACCGCTGCTTCCACATTACCATTAAAAATCTCGTGTAAGCCTTTCTTAAACGTTTCTAACGTTCCGTCAATTTCCCACCCTTTTCCGCCTGTAAAGGCATCTACAAAATGGATAGATCCAATGGCATAATCAAGACCAGCGGTTTGAAGAAAATCGGCCGTTGGGCCCATTTTGTCTGGAATGTAATCGACTTCCAAGCCTAGAAGTATCTCAATTCGATCTTCGTACTTCTTTTTAAGTCGATAAATCTCCTCACAGTATCCTTCCAAATCGTCCATTTTCATGGCCCATTTGCAATCGAAAAAAGGAACAGGCGCATGCGAAGAAAAGCCATAAGTAGGCATTTCAAGGGCAAGTGCTTTTCGGATGTAATCTTCTGGGGTGTTCGTTCCGTCACAATAGTTTGTGTGACTGTGGTAATTGGTCCAAGACATTGAAAAGGTAATGTAGGGCTTAAGTTTAGATGGAATGAAGTTATTAATTCAATTTAAAGCGACACGCACAAAAAATCAATCGGAACTTAAGCACCCTTCAATTGTAGCTTCTTTTGCAAGAAACTTTTAAGGTGGCCAACGGTAGGCAACAGCCCATCATTATCGAATTTGGCTAGTTCTGCCTCAGTGTAAGCACCATTTGTAACAGCTAAACTGTAGAGGCATTTTGCATTTCTACCAGCAGCAAGATCAACAGGCGTATCGCCCACTTTTACCACCTTTTTAGGGTCGGTAATGCCAAATTGCTTCATAGCTTTTTGAATCATGAACGGCTGTGGTCTTCCTTTCAGCACTTCATCTGAGGCAATGCTCATGTCTATAATTAAATCTCCTACAGACATATAATTCTCATCAAGGCCTTCATCCCACCCCAGATTTTCGAGTAGGATATCGGTTATTTCTCTGTAAAACCCAGTTGTCAAAACAACCTTTACATCATTCTCTCTCAACCACTCCATCACCTCCAAGGCCCCTTCGGTAGGTTGCTGGTCATTGTTTTCGAAATGCGCCTCCATTAAATCTGTGAAGGTGTAAAAGGTTTCTTCAACCTTATCCTCAATGTCTGGATGATCTGAGCCCAATTTCTTCCTCCAGAAAGACCGAAACATAGCCATCTTAGACCAGCCAGACAGGCCCTTAATCTGTTCTGGGGTAACGTTCAAGCCATTTTGAGAGCAAGCCTCTTGAAAGCATTTAGTGACTTCACCATTATCTACCATGGTGGTGCCTGTCATATCAAGCACTACTAACAAGATTGTATCGGATAACATGCGTTAAATTTTGGTGCGAAAATACCTTATGAAGGCATTTGTGCAAACGTAATGCGATTAAGTTTTAGTTAATGACCAAACGCTGTACGTATTGCGGTTGGTCTTGCGAAGAGATGACCACAATGTAGACGCCAGTACTGAGATGAGAAGTGCTAATAGAATTCTTTCCCGCACTCAATTCTTGCTCCATCAATTTCTGACCAGTTACGTTGAAAACTGATAGCATTGAGCGTTGCTCCAACTCTACCCAAACCATATCTGAAGCTGGATTTGGATACATGCTTATTTGTTTCTCAGCATTTTCCTCAACGATATCAGTGTAAACACAATACGTAAAAGCTCTGCCTGGCGATCCACCTGGACAGCCTTCGTGCCAACTTTCTGGGTCGTTTAAATTAGTAGCCCAATCCCATTTTTCTAATGTTTGACTGTTGCCATCTGGTGCTGTTGGCCAAGGAGCCTCATTGTCAAAATCTACCGACAATACCTTGTCATTCCAGAAATCTCGAAGAGTTATTTCATCTCCTCCGTTTCCAATTCCCCAAGAGAATGACCCAACTCTGTTTGTTACCGCTGGATTGATGCTCACAAAATCAGCCTCGTCCTTCATTACAACCAAAAAGCTATCCGGCAAAATGAAAGTGCCCATCGGAAACGTGTAGGTATTGAACTCATTTCCATCATATACAGTCCAAAATGAAATGTCTAGGGTATCTGATGTTCGATTCTCTAACTCGAACCAATCGTGGGTATTGATGGTATCGTGCGAATTGTAATTAATCTCAGAGATGGTTATGTCATTGGCGAAGTCAGAGGTACATCCCAATGTTGGCTGCCCAATGTTCTGGTCTAACCAACCAATACGATTTGCTATCCATTGTTTGAGGTAGAAAATCTCAGATGTGTAGCTTCCGCCCACAAAATTGTTTGGCCAAACCTGAGTACTTAGGATGTTCCAACGTTCAAAATTCCTAGTTGTGGCATCGCCTAAGTAGGCCACATTTTCATCTATCTGGTCGTTAATTGTGGTCCAACTGAGTAAACCAGTTCGCAATTCCCACCATCTGCACTGAACCTGATTCCAGTAAACAGAATCTTGATTCATTCTATGCCACCAAAACGGAATAACACTCAAATCACAAGGAAAATCGAGTGCCCAGTTCTCAGTCAATTCTCCTTCGCAATAATTGGCATTGCCAAGGGTAATATTGAAATCCCAAGCTGGCCCTGCCTGTAATTTTCCGCCACGCGAATCACGCTGCTTGTTTAAGTAAGTAGACAGGCGGTAGCCGTCTACATTTTTTGTCAGTTCCTGAATGATAAAATAGTCGATGAAAGAATTCACATCCACATACTTCCTATAGCCGCTATCTGGTTCCATAAAGGTGGAATCGATAAGCGATTGCTCCCAATCATAGACGAATTCTTGGATGTAGGTTTCTTGTAGCAGTGTTATGCTATCGCGATTGGGATAGTCATATTGAAACCTTGCCAACTTTGGCTGCCCTTGAAAATCTGTTACGTGCGATGCCCAATCGTACTGACCGCTTCCTGTAATCTTGTCAACCTTGATAATATATCCGCCAGTGAGCGAGTCGCCAGCATTATCATCTGTGTCAATTTTATCAATGTCAACTCTGTCGTTATCCCATTTAATTTGCTCTTCGAGCACATAAACTCCTTGATAATCACCATTTAGGATGACTTCACAATACTTGGTTCGAGTGGTGTACCAACCCATATCTCGCCACCAATTATAAGTGAGGTAATTGCGCATCAACGATTTATCGCTGTAAGGCGCATGCAGAATCCAATCATTCTCAATAGGCAATCCAAGCAAGGACACATCCAACGAATTATCTAAAGAATCTTGCGTTTCAAAAGCATATTGCTTCTTCGGAAAACTTTGCGAACTGGACCCTCTTCGTTCAATATTTACGAGGCCGTCATACCCATTGAAAGGGTCGCTTTGCGAGTTCAGGTTCCCTTCTCCATTATCTACAATTCCCATATGGATTACAACCCGAGGGTCGTCAGGAATATTTTGACCAAACGTATTTAACACCACCAACGGCAAATGAGTTGAGAAAATTAACGGTGGATTAAACCACGTAGGAGCTGGTCCGTAAACAACGTTGGTAGAAGAAGTGCCAATGGTAAAGAATGGCCTGCACGATAAGTCTGAAGACCCAGCATTTCGATTATGGACCTGTACGGCCAAAACATTCATTCCACTTACTAATTCCGAGACTGGAACATCGATTCCGGCTGGCGTTCCGCCAGAATAAAGGACTGCTTCATGATCGCCTGAGGCATATTCATTGTAATCAACCGGAACGCCCACCGTGCCAATATTGGCTCTAGAAATTTCGGTGCCGTTCAGATAAGCCACATAACCATCATCATAATCTACATGCAAGAAAATCTGCTGAATATCGGAGAGGTTCGTAACGCTAAATGAGTGTCTGACGAATACAGAAGCTCCAACCGCAGCGGTATTATCATCACCATCGCCATAACCGAAACCTCCTTGCCCAGTGTCCCAACTTGAATCATCAAAAGTTGGTTCTGCCCAAGTAGCTGCCACAGGGGCAGTTGGGACAATATATTTCCATTCAGAAGTATCGTAAACAATCGTTTCCCAATGATCGACTTGCGCCATTAAGGATGAAATGCTGAACAGAAAAATGGAAAGGGAGAATATAAATTGTCTCAATGTTTTGGGGTCCTGGTTAACATTTTGTTAACGCATAAACTAAAATTAGGTTGCGATTAAAGCGACTCGATGTTTTCATCAATCCAATTAACCCGTTTAAGCAACCAATCCTTCAGATAATCAACTTCTTCTTTGTGGGTTTTTCCCACAAAATAATTGGGCCAAACATGCTCTCCTAAAATTGGCCATCGGGTAAAATTTCGTCCTACAGATTTGCCAAGTTCAATCACCTGTTGGTCGATGTCATTTGCTAAATTTTCATCGCTGAGAACCCCGCTACGCAATTCATTCCATCGATTAATTAAGTGTGATTTATACACTGAATCTTGGTGCATTCGTTTCCACCAGAAAGGAATAACTGTTGGGTCGCAAGGATGATCCAAGGCCCACCCCTCTACCATTTCGCCTTCGCAGCCCGTAGTATTGCCCAGCGACAAATTGAAATCCCAAACAGGACCAGCATGTAATTTTCCGCCTTCTGAATCGCGTCTTTTATGCAAGTAAGTACTGCTTCTATAGCCATCTACGTTATGCGCCAATTCTTGCATAATGAAGAAATCCATGAACGATTCTTCATCCACAAATTTTCTAAACCCATTTTCAGGATGATTGAATGAGGAGTCTACCAATGACTCTTCAAATCCCTTCACAAATTCTTGAATATATGTTGCCTGCGCATCGGTTATTGCATCATCATCAGGATAATCGTACTGGAACGAAACGTTGACTTTCGTCCCTTGAAACGTGTCTATAGTTGAGCTCCAATCATACTCGCCATCTCCTCCAACTGGCTTGTCTATTTTGATGATGTAACCACCTGTAAGCGAATCTCCATCCGAATCTTCAGGCCCTAATTTCACAATATCAACCCTCGCTTTATCCCACTTAATTTGCTCCATTAAAATGTAGATTCCCTGATACTGATTATTGAGCAATAACTCGCAGAATTGGGTACGGGATGAATAATGGTCTAGGCTGCCCCACCATTTATAGATAAGCTTGTTTCTCATGAGCGTCTTGTCGCTGTAAGGCGCGTGCAGAATCCAATCGTTCTCTAACGGAAAGCCTAACAATTCTACATTTTCTGGAACCCCCTCAGAGTCAAGCGTTTCAAATGCATATTGCAGTTTTGGGAAATTCTGAGATGTAAAACCTCGTCTTTCAATCGTAACGTCTCCATCAAAATCATTGAATTTGTTCCAGTGACCGTTGAAGCGTTTTTTGCCATTATAAATGATTCCTAATCGCGCAGTTATTCTAGGGTCGTCAAGAATCTCTTGACCGTTCGTTTCTAATACAACTATTGGCAACCGTGAAACAAAATAGTCGACCTCAAAAGTCGAATCGGTCTTGAATTCCAATGCCTCATCAGACACAACAATTTGTCGAAACTCGGTGTCGCAAGAGGAAAAAAGTATCACTAAAATGAAGGGTGCAAAAAACTTTTTCATGGCACTTTTATTCCAAAATGAGTGTAAACCACACGTTCTTCACCATCATTATCTGCTGGGCGATTAATAATGCCTTTCATCGGCTCAACATACATACAAACCGAGCCACCTTGGTCGCAGGCCATGGCGTTGTAACATCCCATTTGGAGTAGAAGTTTGGCGCATTCCTCAAAATTGAGGCCCTTGCTGTGCGCTTCATTTTTACCATCGACAATCAGAAGATATAGCTTCTCTCCTGCTTCATCTATTCCCATAATGCATTGGGCATAAATGCGTGTGTTATCGAACTCAGGAGCCTTACCATTTACAATCAAATCCCACCGACCCCAGATAGCGTTGTGGATGTCTTCGGTGTGTTCAGTTATCACTTCTTTTTCGGGAGAATAACGCGCCTTGTTGTTCTTGTCGAACGAGAGAAAAGGACGTTTGTCCGTGTCCAACATGGTTATCGGTTTTCCACCAGCGACCCAATTTCCCACCCATTCTCCATAGCCGCTATTCTGAAAAATGCCATCGCCAGCTTCACCATTAATTGCCAAAATGCAACCGTTTTCTTTGGCGAAATCGCTGGTCAGGGTTTTCCACTCCGTGTATTCTGGGGTGATTTTCGGCTCTAAGCCTGGATAGGTCAAATCGACAATAGCACAGAAAAACGTTGCCTTCGGGTCCTCTTTTTTGAATGTGACTAAGGTGATAGCTTCATGAAGCTGGCGTTCCCAAACCTTGAGGTTGGTCATGAATCCATCTAAGTGTTGCTTGATTTCTGGTGCGATGAATTGCGCACCAGAAGCAAGAGATTCTGTTGCATTGAGCGCATTCATGTATTTCTCGCTAAGAATTTCATTCTCTGTTTTCAGCATTTTCATCTTAAAATCGACAATGAGAGCCATCGGAATCAAGATTCCAATCAACACCAAAACCATGGTTTTAAAACTGAATAATTGTTGCTTTTTGAATATTCGAAACCAGTAAATGATGCTCGGAATTAGTAATGATAAAATCAACAAGACTAAAACATACAAAGGCAATTCTAGAAGTCGCCAAGCAACCGATAAAAGTTTGTCGATAAGGTTGTTGACCAATGATGCCATTAAGCTCTCAAGTAAAAATCTTCGCCCATTCCGAACAATTCTTTAATCTCAACTTTTTCGCCATCGCGGTTTTGGATGAATCCGTTGAAGAAACCGTACGGACCTTGGTATTTGCTTCTGAGAATGAGCAGATTGACATCAACAGCAGTATGAATAACCGGCCGGAATTCGAGATTAACCAAGCCGTATTCATCTTTCACAAACCAAGTTCCTTTATAACCATCAGGCCGCGTGACTTTAATCGGTGGTAAAACACTCAATTTTCCATCTTGCCAAAGGCAGTTCTCATTGTTCTTTTCGTGGTCGAGGATTTGATTATCCGTACAATTGAAACCAATCATTTTTCCTTCTACATCGCGGCCAATACCTGTTACCCAATCGTAAACTGTTGGGTACGGATAATAACCCTTGTGGTCGTCAATAATGAGCTGACTGATTTTCTCAGGGAAAGGAATCACATCTTTTCCGAACTGAATACTGCCCGAAACTGGCATCAAACATTTATGTGAATACATGGCCTTCTTCTCTGAAAACGGCATGCAAACCACCATTGGTTCATATCGTTTTGTGTCATGTGTTGCTTTAAACTTCGCCTCCACATCAGGCAGTCCGTTCTGATTACGGATAGAAGCTGTGAGTTCCAAGAGATTGTTGTTTAAATCGTGCTTAGCGATAAGGCTAAAGTTCTTGCTTTCGTAAGTCGATTCGGTGCCAAAAAGACCAGTTGCCACATCAATAGACCAAGGCGCTACCTTCTTCTCGTAGCGGTATTTCTTATTGTTCACTATATCATACACGATGAACTGCGCCAACGATATTTTCTTCGCGTTATAGATGGCCACCATCACGAAATGCGTTCCGTTGCTTATCTGAAATGCCTGCCATTCTCGCAATTGCATCCATTTCAGCAATCGGGGTAAAGGCAACTTGTAAGGCCGTTCCGCATCAATCAGATTTGGGTTGTGTATCGGCCCGTCAAATGAAGCATATTGGAACTTTCCGTTCTCGTAAAGCCGCTTGGGTGCGGGTTGCAATGGACGTATATAGGTAGAGCCGCTCATAACGCGAAGTTAGAACGATTTAGAAACGTTGTTTCTCGATTAAACGAACCTAAGTAAGCAACTATACGTTTGGCAAATAGATGACCATCATGCAATGATTTATATTGTAATCTTAAAGTTCTATTGAAAACCATTACCTAAATGACGCAACGCTTATTCGCTTTTCTCTTCGGATTGACCCTCCTTTTTCAATCTGCTTTTTCACAAAATTACCAGGGCCAAGAGGCCGAACGCTTTATAAGCGGAAGCGACCTAGTTCGGTTTGATGAGGGCTCTTCAATTCCAACTTTTATCAGCCTTAAAAAGGCTGCCGAATTTCCAGTTTCCAAGTTCGAAACATGGGCTAAAAAGGCTTTTAATCTGAGCGAACGAATTGGATTTAAACTTATTCGAGAAGAAACTGATAAGCTAGGTTTTCATCACCATCGGTATCAAATAACCAACAATGGCGTAACCGTTTTTGGTGCGTTCATTTACACGCATGGAATCGGCTCTATGGTTTCTTCCATCAATGGTCGAATACCATCTGAAATAGTGATAAAGCAACCTTCTCTTTCAGAAGAAATGGCGCTTGCAAACGCCAAAAATCACATTGGTGCAGAATCTTACAAATGGGAATTACCAGGTGAAGAAGCGCATCTTAAATGGGAATTAGAAGACCCTACTGCTACCTATTTCCCAACCGCAGAATTGGTTTACATCGACCCAAGTTTTGAGTTTATCAAAGCAGATGCATTCCGCTTAGCTTACAAATTCGATATCTACGCTCATAAACCTGTTTATCGGGCAGAAGTGTTTGTTGATGCGCAAACTGGAGAAGTACTTTTCGAGAATCATAGAATTCATATAGCTGATGCTGTAGGAACAGCACAAACCGGATACAGCGGAACGAAAAGCATTGTAACTGATAGCAACAACGGGGGGTTCCGGCTTCGCGAAGCGGGAAGAGGAAATGGAGTAAGAACCTTCGACATGAATGAAGGCACCAACTATGGTAATTCTGTTGATTTCACGGACGCAAACAACGTTTGGAATAACGTAAATGCCAATCTAGACCAATATGCAACTGATGCACATTGGGGTGCAGAAATGACCTACGACTACTTTCTTAATCAGCACGGCCGAAATGGAATTGACGGCAATAACATGCAGATTAACAGTTACGTGCATTATGATGTGGGATATTTCAACGCATTTTGGGATGGATTAAGAATGACTTACGGTGATGGAGATGGAAATCCGTTAACCGCCCTAGATATTTGCGGGCATGAAATGACTCACGGAGTCACAGAGAATAGCGCTGGTCTCATTTATCAAGATGAATATGGCGCTTTGAACGAGTCATTTTCCGACATTTTTGGTGCTGCAGTTGAATTTATTGCCAATCCATCTTCTGGAGATTGGTTGATGGGAGAAGATGTTGGAACACTTCGATCTATGAGCAACCCTAATGCATTTGGAGACCCAGATACTTATGACGGTACGAATTGGGCAACCGGAGCTGGAGATAACGGTGGCGTACACACAAATAGTGGTGTTCAGAATAAGTGGTTTTATATTCTGGTTGAAGGAGAAAGTGGCACTAACGATAATGGTGACGCTTATAACGTACCAAGCATTGGGCTTGATGACGCATCAGCCATCGCCTACCGAAACCTGACCGTTTATTTGGGGCAAACTTCGGAATATGATGATGCAAGATTCTATTCCATTCAATCGGCCATTGATTTATTTGGCGGCTGCTCGCCAGAGGTTATCGCCTGTACAAACGCTTGGTATGCAGTTGGCGTTGGAGATCCATTCGATGCTACCGTTGTTTCAGATTTTACAGTAGGGATTTCTGTATCGTGCGAAGCCCCGTTTACCGTAGATTTTGAAAATCAAAGTAGCAATGGTTCAACTTTCCAATGGAATTTTGGCGATGGCGGAACGAGCACCGCGCTTAATCCTTCTCACACTTATACAAGCAACGGAAATTACACCGTTACGCTTTTTGTTGATGGAGATAATTGCGGAACAGACACCGAAACGGTAGTGGATTTCATCAGCATTAGTCCAAACAATCCGTGTACAGCTTTAATGCCTGAAGACGGTTCTCAAACCCTTACTTGGTGTACTGGTACTTTGTATGATGACGGAGGTCCAAATGGCAATTATCAGGATGATGATGAAGTCATTACAACCATCTCGCCAAGCGGAGCCACATCAGTAACGCTCAACTTTACTTCGTTCGGATATGAAGAAACCTATGATTACCTCTACATCTACGATGGCCCTACTATTAACAGTCCGTTAATTGGGCAGTACGATGGATTTAACCTCCCGAATGGCGGAACGATTGTTTCTTCTGGCGGTTCAATCACACTGCGTCAAACCTCGGACATCAATGTAAACGAATCTGGTTTTGTGCTCACTTGGGAGTGTACGCAGCCTAACTCTCCTCCTACTCCAAGTTTTTATGGTTCGCCTAGAGTAACATGCGATGGACAAGTTAGCTTCAGCGACCTTTCGATAAATAATGCCACCAGTTGGCTTTGGGATTTTGGCGATGGCAACACGTCTACCGCTCAAAACCCAACACATACTTACAACAATGAAGGCAGTTACACCGTGGTGCTTACCGCTACCAACAACTTTGGTAGCAATGTGGTATCACAAACCAACTACGTAACGGTTGATAGACCAGATGGACCAGCGGCTTCAGGTGGCTTCCGTTGCGATGCAGGTTCTGTCGGTCTTTCAGCTTCTGGAAACGGAACCTTGCAATGGTACGCTCAATCAAGCGGTGGTTCAGCAATTGGCTCAGGCTCAGCATTCAACACGCCAAGTATCGGTTCAACAACAACTTATTATGTAGAAGATGCTGTGCTGCCAACTTCCTACTCGGTTGGACCAAACAACAATACTTTTGGGGGTGGCGGAAACTTTACGGGAGATCAATTTTTGGTCTTTGACGCTTTCACCGCATTCACATTACAAACAGTAAAAGTGTACGCCCAAGGCGGTGGAAACAGAACAATTGAACTCAGAAATAACGCTGGTAACGTGATACAAACCACTACCGTAAACATTGCGGATGGACAGCAGACCGTAACTCTAAACTTCAATGTTCAGCCAGGAACCGATTATCAGTTGGGTACTACACCAGGACCAGATTTGTATCGAAACAACGACAGCCCTTCTTACCCGTACACCACGGCAGGTGTAGCTTCCATTACCAGTAGTAGTGCAGGCGCAGATTACTACTACTTTTTCTACGATTGGCAGATTGAAAGTCCTGGATGTATTTCTGACAGAACCGCTGTGGTTGCGGAGATTTCAACTGCTCCGTCAACTCAAGGAGCATCAAGGTGTGGAACGGGTTCGGTTGCCCTTGCTTCTAGCGGTTCGGGTAATCTTAATTGGTATGACGCAGCAAATGGTGGGAATCTTGTGAACACAGGAACAGCGTTTAATACGCCTTCAATCAGCAATACAACATCTTATTTTGTAGAAAGCGAAATTCTTCCTGTACCTCAATATGGTGGTCCCGCGGATAACAACTTTGGCACCGGAAGTGAATTCAATAATATTCAAAGTTTGGTGTTCGATTGCTACCAAACTGCCACCCTAGTTTCGGTAAAAGTTTATGCTTTTGGAGCAGGAAACCGTACAGTTGAATTGAGAAATGCTGGGGGAACTGTTCTGCAAAATGCTACCATCAATATTCCTGATGGAGAGAGTAGAATTGACCTCTATTTTGATTTGCCAGTTGGCACCGATTTGCAATTAGGTACCTCCGCAGCTCCAGCACTTTACCGTAATAATACAGGACCATCTTATCCGTACGATATGCCAGGTGTTCTCTCAATCACATCCAGCACCGCTGGTACCGATTTTTACTATTTCTTTTACGATTGGGAAATACAACTGGACGGTTGTACGACCGGCAGAACCGAAGTAATTGCAACAATAGAACCAACACCAACCGTTAGCGTGTCTGGAAACAATTCTGTTTGCGAAGGTCAGTCCGTTCAGCTATCGACCTCAGCTATGGATGCCGATTCTTATTTATGGTCTCCAACTGGTGAGACTACGGCAAATGTTTCTGTGAGTCCAACTGCACAAACCACTTATTCAGTCACGGTTTCCAATGCTTGTGGTGATGCAACCGATCAGATTACCGTTGATGTAATTCCGTTACCAAGTATTTCAGCCTCAAACGACCAAGAAATCTGTGTTGGTGAAAGCGTCCAACTTTCTGCTTCCAGCAACGAAAGTTTAGAATGGCAACCTGGAGGAGCTACTTCAACTAATATTGATGTTTCGCCAAGCACCACGACCACTTACACTGCAAGCGCTTCAAATTCTTGTGGAACGGCTACAGAAGATGTTGTGGTAACAGTAAACCAATTACCGAATGTTAGCGCTGGAAATGATGTTGAGATATGTGAAGGTGAATCAACCGTTTTAACTGCCTCAGGTGCTACATCTTATGTTTGGGATAATCTAGAATCTACAGAGTCAATTTCGGTATCGCCAACCCAGACTGCATCTTACTCAGTTACTGGAACGGATGGAAATACTTGCACCGCTTCTGGTCTGGTAACTGTGACAGTCAACCAATTGCCTAGCGTTAGTACAGGTAATGATGTTGAAATTTGTGAAGGTGAAACAACCGTTTTGACTGCCTCTGGCGCTACATCTTACGTTTGGGATAATCTAGAGTCTACAGAGTCAATTTCCGTATCGCCAACTCAGACTGCATCTTACTCAGTTACGGGAACGGATGGGAATACTTGCACGGCTTCAGATCAGGTTAGTGTAATCGTTAATGCGCTGCTTGCCCAACCAACTATTACCGTTAATGGTTCTGAATTGGAAGCTTCAACGGGCTCTAGTTACCAATGGTATTTGGATGGTGTGCTGATACAAAATGCCACTTCATCCACTTACTCTCCAACACAAACCGGCAATTATTCGGTGGAAGTTTTTGATGCAAACGGTTGCTCTAATACTTCCGATGATTTCAGTTGGATTGCGGTTGGAATAGATGAGTTTGAAAGTAGACTTGAAGTTTATCCAAATCCGTTTAGCAACCAATTAATAATAGAAACCGATTTGAACGTTTATAGCATTCAATTATTAGATGTTCATGGTCGGTTAATATTGGAAACCAGCTCAAGCGGTTCAAGGTCTGAGATATCAACTGAAAGCCTTGCTAATGGCGTGTATCTGATTCGGATAAACACTTCGAATGCTGTCATTATTAGACGGGTAATTAAGTCTTAATAAGCCCAGGTTTTACTCTATTATTATTGGCTGTTTCTAGCTATTGCATTTCAACAAGGTGTGTTCTACATTAGTGGTCCTATTTGAAACCTAGGAATCTTGGAAATCTCTTCGAGTGCAATAGCTCGGCTGGTTCCAACTATACTTTATTGAGCAAAAATGAACCGGTTAGCCGAAAACGGACCAGAGTAGGCGCATCAGAATTCCAATAATTATGGCAGAAGAAACAGCATACTTAAAACCAGATGGTGAGGATCGGGTTTACGCAAAAATCAGCTTTACAGGTTTAGTTTACACTGAATTCACGAACAGCCTTTTCCGCTTTATGAACATTATTCGGCAAGAAGACGGTAGCTTCCCGGACGACAAACCTGACAGATTCGATTTTCCAGGAGTTGAAAAGGAAAACATATTTAGAAGACTTGAGCTTGATGTTACCATTGGAGCGCTTGACCCAACCAATTACCCTGATTGGAAAGTTGACTGTGAAATTTACCGTGAAAGTGAGGAAACGCCCTTTTTTAAGGCCTCAGAATCTGGAAAAGTTGAAAGCGGATCCCTTACCTCTACCAACATTACGATCTTTTTCACCCAAAAAAATCCAACATGAGGAGGTTTTTACTTTTCATAATTACGGGTTTGTTTTGGTCTAATGGTTTTGCGCAAATCAGCGACCTAGCAAAAGACTACAAGCAAGACTTTGTAACTCCTGAGCATCCTGCTTTCATGATTTTGGATGAACAGCCTAGCGAAATCCTAAGACCGTCCAACATCAAGGAATTTTCGACAATTACAAGCGAGTACTTTAAAGGACCTGCCTATGTCTTGCCACGCTCTTTCTCCATGGAAATTTCGCCTGCATTATTGCTAAGAGCGAATAATTTGACAGTTCAAGATTATGCCAAGAAATCGAACTGGATTGGATATGGATGCAGAATTTCTGTGGCAACAAGGGCAGTGGACGATACCTGGCAAAAACGCAATTTGGGTCTTGGGTTTAGAATGACCCTTTATGACGATGGCGATTTCAGAAAAGACTCTATTTTTCTAGCAGATTTTGCTGCATTAGTTAAGGAAGCACACTCTATAACCAAGCACAAGAGTGCGTCTATAACAACAATCCTTGCTAGCGACCCGGAACTTATGGCGTTAGAAAAACTAGCATCTGATGCTAGCCTAAGCACCGAAGAACAGATTAAGTACAATAACGATTACAATGACCTTCGGCAGAGAAAAAAGGCTCTTCTGGCTTCAACCAACGATTCGACTCTGTATAAATCGGTTGAAGAGAAAATAGTGACGCTACGAAAGAATTATGTTGAAGCTAATTGGAATGCAACAAGGGTGGATTGGGGAATCGCAACAAAGCTAATTACGCCAGATACTATCGTTTCAAAGAATTTGCAGTACAATAAAACCTCATTCTGGGTAACTGGGGCTCTTCGTTTAAATAAGAAAACACGAAAGGTTCAGCACCAACTTTTGACAGGACTAAATTTCAATCACGAGCATCGCGGGCTTCAAACGTTAGATAGCCTAATGACCAATCCTGATTCTAGTTTTACAAGCGTGACGTACGTCTATAATCCAGACTCTAGTATGTTCAACAAGATTGGCTACACTCTTTCTTTACGGTATTATTTAGGTACAAATAGGGTGAAAGGATTTGTGGAGGCTCAGCTGAAAGGAGAAAGTTATTTTCAAGAAAAATCGCTCGACCTAGAGAACAATATCTTTCAAAAAAGCACCGAACATGTGGTTGATTTTACGTTCAAGGCTGGAATGGAAGTGAACGTATCTGATGGAATTTGGGTGAATGCGAACGTGGGATATTCTGCAAAAAAGAACACTACACTTGGCATCAATTCTACTGATTTTATCTACGGTTTTGATTTAAGATTTAACCTCCCCGAAAAATTCAAACTCTTTTAGTCTACCCATGAACTACTCCATAAAATTCATCCAATCAGAACTTACCAAGCTGGGCTTAAAGCCAGGTGCGGTTGATGGCGTTTTGGGTAAAAAAACATTGACTGCTCTAAACAAGGTTAAAGAATTACCCAAATCTTGGAACAATGAGCGTAAAATGGTTGGGTTAATCCAATTGATTGCCCAAAAGGAGAACATTGAAGCGGGTAAGATTGACGGACTTTGGGGTCCACAAACCAGCTTTGCTTACGACAGTCTTCAAGAATTAAGAAAACACGGAGCGGTAACCGTTTTTCGTAGACCGGATGAAGGAGTAGATGTAAATCCGAATAATTGGCCATCGCAAAAAACAGAGCAAGACCTCATTAGTTTTTATGGTCAGGTTGGCAAAAACCAGAAATCGATTGTGGTGCCGTATCCGCACATTATTTCGTGGGACAAGACAAAGTCTGTTTCAAAAATAACATGCCACACCAAGGTTGGCGAAAGCTTGGTTAAAGTTCTAACCAAAGTGAAAGACCACTACGGAATGGATGAAATTCAGCGACTACGTTTGGATGTTTGGGGCGGTTGTTTGAATGTGCGAAAAATGAGAGGTGGAACTAGAAACTCTATGCACAGTTGGGGCATCGCATTAGATTACGACCCAGAAAACAATCAACTTAAATGGGGTAGCGACCGAGCTACTTTTGCCCAGCCAGACTACAACAAATGGTGGGAGTTTTGGGAAGAAGAGGGTTGGGTTAGCCTTGGCAGAACAAGAAACTACGATTGGATGCACGTACAAGCAGCTAAGCTTTAAATTTCCAAGTCATTAAGAGTAAACAAAAGAAGGGAGGCGATTTGCCTCCCTTCATTATTTAAAAAATAATCGGGAATATCTACTCTTTCACAAACTTACTCTGCGATACACCATCTTCAGTTCTCGTTATCAGCAAATACATTCCATTTACCAATTCAGAAACATCAATAGACTGAGGGTTCTGTGAGAATGTTCGTACCAGTGAACCATCAACTGCATAAATCGAAACCTCTTCAATTATGGTATTTGACTTGATATTTAGTACGCCTGATGTAGGAACGGGATAAACACTTACGCTTGATGTTGTTTCGTCCTTTATTCCTGTCACAATCATGTTCGTACAGCCCGAAGTTTCGGTACAGCCATTTACTGTTACCTCCACCGCGTAGTTTCCGCTTGACGTTGGAGAAAAGTCTTGGTTTTCTGCACCATTTATGGCTGCATTTCCGTTATCGCAATCAACCCATTGATAGGTTGCTCCTGTTTGAGTTGCTGTAAGTGTGCCTCCGATCTGGCTTGTGGTCACATCAACGGTAATCACATCAACCGTAGTTTCAATAATACTATCGCACTGCGTGCCTACCGTTGCCAGGTTGCTTGTATAAACTACCTGAGACGTGATGTTCTGCTGCGTTGTGCCATCAGGGAATGTGAAGTTTCCGCCTTCGCAAACTGTCTCTGTTTCCGTAAGGTCGTAGCTTGGGTTTACATTTACTGTAGTTTCAATGATGCTGTCGCATTGCGTGCCAACCGTTTGAAGGTTACTTGTGTAAACTACCTGAGAAGTGATGTTTTGCTGCGTTGTTCCATCAGGGAACAAATAGCTTTCTCCACTGCAAATGCTTGCGGCTTCGGTTAGATTATAGCTTGGGTTAACATCCACCGTTGTTTCGATGATGCTATCGCAACCCGCAATAACTGTTGTTAAATTGCTTGTGTGAACCACTTGTGAAGTAATGCTCTGAATACTTCCATCAGGGAATGTAAAACTCTCTCCATTACAAACTGTTGCTGCAGCTGTCTGATTATAGGAAGAACCTATTGTTACTGTAACAGTTTGGGTCATCTCTAAATTACAGCTTGGAACACTGCAAGTAATATTTTGACCTGCCACCCAATCAGTTGCTGGGTTCATGCTAATCAAGGTTCCATTGCCATTTCCTGATTTATCAGTAATTGTAGTTCCAGCACCTTCATTTAAATCAAAATACCCTACAACTCCTGGTGTATCTTCAGAAATGCAACCATCGGCATTTGATGCAATTGTAGTAGGATCCAACTCAATATTCCAAATAACCACTTTATCAAAAATTCCATCAAAGACATCACCCGACAAAGAGTTTGCACCTAAGTAAAAAGGAGATGTTGAAGCTAAAGTGGTTCCTGCTCCTGAACTTGGCGTAGGGCTCTCATCAACGCCATCAACATAAATTCTCCACATCCCCGTTGTAACATTTACAGTTCCTACAACATGATGCCATTGGTTGTCATTGATTGCTGTGGTTGAAGTACCCGAATTTTTTGGTCCAACACCATCTCTTCCAATTATCCACACTTTTCCATCTGCATTCATCTGCATGTATACGCCTAAAGCTCCCGTGTATTTAGAAACAAACAGTTTAGCTGTAGTAGATGTAGTTTTCACCCATGTTTCAATCGAGATTTGAGTGGTAATACTTCTATTACCAGCTCCTATATCCGCGTAACCGCTGGCTCCATCAAAACTTAGAGCTCCTTGTGGTTCTGTGGGTATATCTGCATATACATTATATGTTGTGGCGGTGTTTAGATTACCCGTACTAAAAGATAAAGCATTGCCTGTACCCGAAATTGGACCATCAACAATTGCATCGTTGAGGTCGTTTCGTAAATAATAATCCATTCCACTAACTGAACTTGCTGTGTTTATGGCTGTAGAATTACCTAAGCAAACACTACTCTGCGTAGCCGAAACAGCCTCATCATTAAACGGAGATTGTATTGTAACATTTGCTGTTGCTGATGACGTAGCTCCCTGATTATCAGTAGCTGTTAGCGTTACTACGTTAACCCCAATATCTGAACAATCAAACTCACTAATATCGATGCTTAGCGTTGGAGGGGCGCAATCTGAAGTTGAACCGTTATCAATGTCAGCAGGTAGAATAGATACATTTCCATTACTGTTAAGTTGAAACGTTGCATCCTGAGCAATGGCGTTTACACTGGCGCTAATACAGCCACTCTCGTAGTTAATATTGTCTATGTAGATGTTTTTTGAATAACTGCTACCGCCTGGCATGGTAAATACGATGTATTGGAAGCTCCCTGTGTAACTCGATAAATCCACAGAATACGGGGCGTAAACTATTTGATTTCCCGAAATGGTCGGATAAATATTCACTGTAGTTATTGGCACAAACGAGGCCATGTTAGTTGGATCTGAAACTGCACCAACAGTTACATCGCCATAACCCTGCTGACCATTTGTAGTGTTTTGTGCTATAAAATTTACAATCCCTTTAGCATTAACTGTTTTTGGAAAAACAAATGTTGAAGCAGGACTCTGATAATAACTTGCTATTCGAATTTTATCTGTTGATATGGCTGCCAAACCAATCCCTGTCCAGCAAGTTGGCCATACACCTGCGTTAAAATCTTCTACAATACTTTGGTTTGCTATTGTGCACTGAGCATTGGCATTGTATCCAAGCACTGTAATTGTTAAAATACTTAGTAAGACTTTTTTCATTGGTTGTGTTTCAGATTTAAACACAAACCTACCCTGAGCACAGGTTAGCATCAATTATCCTTCAGGAACGGACAATCAGATCTATTAATGGACACTTTTTTGTACGACTCACTGAAAGGCTAACAAAAAAGGGCCACCATTTGGCAGCCCTTTTTCAGTTATTCAATTTCCACTAGTCTTTAACAAACCTAATCTGAGAAACACCTGCCTCTGTTCTAGCAACCAGCAAATACATTCCATTTACCAGTTCAGAAACATCAATAGACTGAGGGTTCTGTGATAATGTTCGTACCAGTGAACCATCAACTGCATAGATTGAAGCTTCATCAATGATTGAATTTGATTTGATATTTAGTATGCCCGATGTCGGTACGGGATAAACACTCACACTTGACTTATATGCTTCATTTAATCCAGTTACAGTCATACTGGTACAGCCCGAAGTTTCGGTGCAGTTATCTATCGTTACTTCTACCGCGTAGTTTCCGCTTGACGCTGGAGAAAAGTCCTGGTTTTCCGCACCATTTATGGCTGCATTTCCATTATCGCAATCAACCCACTGATAGGTAGCGCCTGTTTGGGTTGCTATCAACGTATTTCCATTCAACGTTGTTGATACATCAATTCCTGAAATCGTTACAATTTGCGTTTGTAAGGAAGAGTTTCCATTTCCATCATCATAAGTCCAGGTGATTGTTTGGTTGGTTGCAAATGGCAATGTTCCGTTATGAGTAGCTGTTATTGTACCTGCACAGTTATCTGTTGCAGTTGGAGCCGTTAATGAGGTAACCTCACATTGTGCCGTTAAGTCTGTTAATGACACAACATCAGCAACTGGGGCTGTATCGTCATTAACCACTACAGTTTGTGTTTGCGAGGAAACGTTTCCATTCCCATCATCATAGGTCCAAGTGATTGTTTGGTTGGTTGCAAATGGTAATGTTCCGTTATGAGTAGCCGTTATTGTACCTGCACAGTTATCCGTTGCAGTTGGAGCCGTTAATGAGGTAATCTCACATTGTGCAGTTAAATCTGCAAGCGATACAGCATCAGCAACTGGCGCTACCCCATCAGTAATCGTCACATTTGCGTTGGAAGATGAGGTGTTTCCTTGACTATCTGTTATTGTTAATACAACAGGGTTAACTCCAATGTCTCCACAATTAAATGTATTTGTATTCAAACTAAGGGTGTGATTTCCACAGTCAGACTGTGATCCATTATCAACTTGAGAGGGTAATAGTGTTAAACTTCCTGCCCCATCGAGAGATATTGTAATATTTTGAGCTATTGCAGTTGCATTTGCACTTACACAGCCACTTGTATAGTTTATGTCGTCAATTTCAACTCCTTTTCTATCGGCCTCGGTTCTCATAAAATAAATTCTTTTACCTGTACCTGCATAAGAACTAAAATCAAAAGAATAATTAGCGTAATTATCTTCGTAAGTGAAGGTGAATAATGAATTATATCCACTAGGACCGTAAACGCCTATTTCCATTCCATCTCCAGGTAGAGCTAAAAAACTAGGGTCTTTTCTTGCTCTAAAAGTTAAAATACCATTGGCATTTGAAACTTCGGGTAGTATTACTATTCCCCAAGGGTCTCCATTAACTGCTCCAAAAATCCTCATAGCCCCAGTGTTATATGCCATTGCCAAAGGTTCTACCTCAGTCCAACATACATTTGGAGGATCATTAACTGTTGTAGAAAAGTTTTCTGAAATAGAAAAAACAGGCGTGCATTGTGCATTAACTCCAAAGCCAAATGCGGTAATTGTTAAAATACTTAGTAAGATTTTTTTCATTGGTTGTGTTCTGGATTTAAACACAAACCTACCCTGAGCACAGGTTAGCATCAATTATCCTTCAGGAACGGACAATCGGTTTTAGGAACAGATTGTTTTGGTAAACGAATGGATGCTAAATAAGCTTCAGAGCGCTCTCGAATTCATCCTTTCTATACTTCGAAAGTTTGGCGGTAACATTTGGTTTGAGGTCAATTTCTCCTTTGGAACGATTGTATTTATCGAGCATATCCAAGTTTACAATCCAGGATTTATGTGATCGGAAGAAATTGGAATTATCAGCAAGGAGGGTTTCAAAGTGCTTGAGATTCTTGCTCACCAAGTGAACCGTTCCATCTGTTAATCTGATGTTACTGTACGATTCGCTGGCTTCTATTGCCACTATCTCAGCAACATTCAAAATGGTCTGGTAGCCTTTTATAGACACCGCAATTTTTGATACAGCAATTGCCTTCAAACTTTCAGCCAAAAGTTGATGGTTCACAGCTCGACTTTGACCTACTCTTTTTTGCAATTTCTCAACTGCTTGTTGTAAACGTTCTATCTCGATAGGCTTCAATAAATAATCCACGGCAGATACTTCGAAAGCTTTAATTGCATACTTATCATACGCAGTAATAAACACCATTTCAAAATCTACTTCCTGAAAGAAATCAACGATTTCAAAGCCTGAATAATTAGGCATTTCAATATCAAGAAAGGCCACATTTGGCTTCAACGCTTTGATCGCTTCAACCGCATTTGGCACATTGGAATAGGCTCCTAAAACTTCAACATCTGGGCAAAATCTATTGAGCAGATTAGCAAGAATGTCTCTAGCACTTTGCTCATCATCAACAATTATGGCGGTTATCTTTTCCAACTCAATTGTGAAAGTAGTAGTATATCAAAGCACAGCAGCTGATTGTTCAGCAACGGCCATTTTTGTTTACGAACATTAGAATTTTCGCTTCACGGGGATTGTCAGCGTTACCCTCGTTCCGACCACTACTCCACCTTCATTTAAATCATCGTACCGAAATCCTAGATTACCATCGTAATAGCGCTTCAGAATTTCAAATCGCGTTTTGATGGCGTTGACCGAAAAGGATTGATGATTTGACCGTTGGCGCTCTCTTATCTCTTTGGCCCTCGCTCTACCAACCCCATTATCGGTAATGGTACAAATGAGATTATCGTTTAGCTCAAACTTCAATTTGAGCTTTTTCTCCCCTTCGCGATGTAGCAAACCATGAACCAAAGCGTTCTCGATAAATGGCTGAATTAACATAGGCGGTATTTGTATATCCTCAATGTTGGAGGCATCTATTTCGTATTCGAAATCGGTTTTAAACCTAAGTTTTTCCAGTGTGAGATAAAGATCAATGAGCTTAAGTTCATTATCAAAATCGATGAAATCCTTATCAGAATAATTGAGCGTGCGTCTTACCAAATCCGCAAACTTGGTGATGTAGGTATATGAATTTGTCACATCGCCCTTGAGTACCAAATCTTGTATAGAATTAAGTGCATTAAAGATGAAATGTGGGTTCATCTGACTCTGAATGGCCGTTAGTTTAGAAGCATTCAATTCGTTCTGTTGTTCCAACAAAAAAGCGTGCCTTTTTAACCTGCGTCTAAACCATAGAACTACGCCTAAAATCAATACTAAAGAAATTAGCGCGTAAAACCACCAGGCCATGTAATAAGGTGTGGCAATAGTGAATTTGTATGTAATCTCAGAGCTTTCATGATTACGGCAAACGGCCTTTGCCCTAAATTTATAGGTGCCTGGGGAAAGTGATTTGTATTCAATCAGATTATCTCTGAAGCTATTCTGTTGCCAAGAGTTTTCGGCACCTTCCAGCATATATTGATAACCAATCTCTTGCTGATATCGGAGGTTCCTTACCTGCAGCTGAAATGCAAACTTCTGTTCATCAGCCTTAAACTGCCCGCGCTCAGAATTCACAGCTAAACTGTCATTTACAAAAACCCTCTGTAATTTGAGTTCAGGATAATAATCGAAGGGCTGGTAATTCGTTAGACTTACCGTTTGCGCTCCCTTTCGGTGAACCACCCAAAGCTGTTCCCCACTCACTTCAAAGTCGGAAACATTTTCCGACACAAGCCCATCAGCTCTATTAATCCATCTCACTAACTCACCGTCAATAGAGAGTATTTGAATTCCCTTGTCCGTTGCCGCAAAAAGCTGATTTTCAATCACCTCCAAGTGGTTCACTTGATTGGAAATGAGCCCGGTTCCTACGTTCCATTCTTCTGAAATTGTATCGTTTTTGAACACCAGAATGCCACTGTTCGATGTAGCCACAAAGACGACATCATCCGTAGAAGCCATGTCTCTTGCAATGATGTTCTTTCCATGTAACGAAACATAGGAGAGCTCATTGTCAGAATTTAAAATGGCAAGCCCTTTTGAAGTTCCGGCATAGATTGACCCCGAGGATAAATTGTTTCCTACACAGTAATTCCGCACCTGAAGTGCCTTGATTGGTGTCTTTGCCCCTGTTTGCACATCAAGCCTTGTCACCCCTTGATTTGTAGCCAAAAGCACCTCATTGGTTGAAAGAATTGCCACGTCTTTCAAAGAACCGATATTCAGAATAGTCTCCTTGCCTGATTCAAGATCAATCAACACTCCAACCTGATCTCCAATAATCAATTTGTTGTTTCCAATTGCGTACAAGGCCTCCATGCTCTTCGCTCTCTTTTCGCGAAAGAGCTTTGGGTTTTCTCCCAATGTTTGCTGGTAAACATTCCCCGTCATTGTGCCGAAGTACAGTGTTCCATCACCACTGGATGTGGTAGAAATAATCAACTCATCCCTGTCCGGTAATTCAATATCTCGGGTAGATTCTTTTGGGATGACAATAATTCCATTGCCGAAGGTTCCGAAAAGAACATTGCCCTCAGAATCCTCACACACATAAGAAATAAGCATGTCTTCAAACCATGGTTTCCCTTTGTTTGCCGGTTGAAGGTTTTCATCAAAGCAGTAAATACCAACCGAATTGGGCGCCAGCCACATAGAATTATCCGTTGTATAAATACGATAGGATTGCTTTTTGGAGGTAATCTGGAACGGGTCAAAAACGAGTTCTCTTTTCCCTTTCCAATCAGAATATAGCTCACACGAATTAGCTGTATTCTGGTATTCTTTACCCTGAAAAAGAACCGTGTTCCAAACATCATTTCCATTTTCAGAAGACGAAGTTTCGGTGCTAAAGATTATCGAGCCGTTCTTCAAATGCGCGAATTGTTTTTCTCTCGAATAGACCACCAAACTACTATCCGACAATCGTGTCATTTGTCCGAAATGACCAAGCGATAGTTGGTCTGTCAGTGTTGCCTTGTCATCAAGGATTAACAACCCATTTGCTTTGATTACCAATCGATTCAGATTGTCAATTTCTAACCCAATGTTTGACGATATGCTACTATCTGGAATGGTGTAAAACAAGTTGCAAATGCCGTTGTTCAATCTAAATATCTGACCACTTAAGTTGTTGCAATAGACAATCCCGTTGTGATCTTCTACTAGATTAAAAACAGATGTTCGCAACATATCGGGGCACGGAAACGTGGTGAATTTGTACCCATCATAGGTTATTAGACCGTTGCCAGTAGCAATAAGATACGAACCATCTGACACCTGCAGAATGCGGTAAATATCAATTCCCTCCAACTCTTCTTCGCCCAAAATGTAATGCGATGGTTGTTGCGCCACGGCCCATAATGGGAAGAAAAGAAAGACGAGCCACAATTTCACGGGGCAAAGAAACGGCATAATGCTCGGAAGCCATTCGCAAACAAATTTCAGAAAGTTGCCTCCCCAAAAACCAATAAATGTTAAGAATGGTGGGTGCAATAGATGGCTGCGCAATTTCTGTTTTAAAGCTTCCGTAATAAATGCGTGCCCATTGTTAAAAAAGGCAAAACATGTAGTAGATTTCAAACTCAATTAAATATCAGACCATGAAAACACCAACCCCATCAATCGTCCAATTCTCCCTTTTCTTAAGTCTGATAATTTTCTTTTCAAGTTGTTCCGAAAAGGAAATAAAACCAATTGACCCAGCCTTTGCCGGGTATATTTCGGCCTTTACGGACGGTGTTGTTAGCAATGGCTCCACCATTCAAATAAGATTGGCCGAAGCGCATCCAAATGCCAATCTGAATACCAAGGTTGAAATGGAACTATTCGATTTCAGCCCCAATGTAGAAGGAGAAGCTTTTTGGATTGACAACCGCACAATTGAGTTCAGACCCAAAGAAAAACTGAAGTCTGGAAAGCTCTACGAAGTTGAATTTTACCTCAGCAACCTCGTTGACGTACCCGCCAAGTTAAAGACTCTTGTTTTTCACATTCAGGTGATGAAACAAGCCATGGAAATAGGTTTTAGTGGCATGGAAGCTTACGACACAGACCTTAAATGGCAAATGATGCGGGGCACCGCTGTTACCTACGATGCGGCAAGTGTTGAAGACGTAGAGTCTTCCGTAACCGCATTCCAAAACGGAAAAGTGCTTTCTCTTATTTGGGAGCATGAGGGAGGCGGAAAAATGCACCGATTTACGGTTGATAGTGTACGAAGAACCGAAGATCGAGGTCAGGTTATCCTTGAATGGAATGGAAAAGCCTTAGGTTTTGAAGGAGACCACGAGCGGGTTTTTGAAGTGCCTCCGTTGGGCGAATTCACGGTTCTTGAAGCGCAAACAACCTCTTATCCAGAACAGGTAATTACCCTCTTTTTTTCGGACCCAATCGGTGCGGAAACAGACTTGAATGGTCTCATTTACATTCAACCACAATCTGATATTAGAATAGTAAGAGACGGAAGCGTTGTGAGAATATATCCGACCATTCGATTGATAGGAAAAATTGGTGTGGTTGTAACCGATGCAATCAGAAATTCATTGGGATATCAACTAATGAGTGAGTTTAAAACGGACGTTATTTTCTCAAGTATAAAACCTGCAATTGAACTAATTGGAAAGGGCGTAATTCTACCAAGCACCAACGGCCTCACATTCCCATTTAAGGCAGTAAGTCTTAAGTCTGTAAACGTTAGAGTAATCCGAATTTTTGAAAATAATGTTGCTCAATTTTTTCAGACAAACGGCTATGATGGCACTAGAGAATTAAAGCGAGTTGGACGTCCAGTTTACAGTGGCGTGGTAGAGCTTACTTCCGACAAACCAATTGATTACGGTAGCTGGAACAACTTCTCAATTGACTTGTCTCGACTGATAAAAACGGAGCCTGGAGCTATATATCGAGTGTATCTAAGCTTCAAAAAAAGTCAATCCCTTTATCCCTGTTCTGACGATGAAACTGTGGATGATGATGAAGATTGGAACCAAAGAGATGAGGAAGCTTCTTACGACAATCCGTCCTATTACAGTTATTATGACGAAGACGATTCGTACAACTACAATCGCTACAACTATGAGGAGCGAGACGACCCCTGCAAGGCCACTTATTACATGCAAGGCGAACGTTTTAAGGGTAGAAATCTACTCGCTTCAGACCTCGGAATTATTGCCAAAAGTGGAAGGGGAACCGATATGCTCGTGGCAATTACAGACCTAAAAACCACAGACCCTCTTCCAAATATTGAAGTTGACATTTACAACTTTCAGCAGCAATTATTGGGCAGCGCAACCACTAATTCAGAAGGCTTCGCAAACATTGATTTAAAGCGAAAACCATACTTACTCATTGCCAAAAAAGGAGACCAACGCGGTTACCTAAAACTCGATGATGGTTCGGCTCTTTCATTAAGCATGTTCGATATTGGAGGGCAGCACAACAAGAAGGGAGTTAAAGGTTTCATTTACGGTGAACGAGGAGTTTGGCGACCTGGAGATTCCCTTTTTGTATCCTTCATTCTTCAGGATGAGAATAAGGTGCTTCCTGCAAATCACCCTGTTGTTTTTGAGTTGTACACACCACAACAGCAACTGTTTGAAAGAATCGTTAAAACCACTTCTGTAAATGGCTTCTACGATTTGAGAACTGCCACAGGAAAAGATGCTCCAACTGGCAACTGGCTGGCAAAAGTGAAGGTTGGTGGATCCACGTTCACCAAGACAATCAAAATTGAAACCATCAAGCCGAATAGACTAAAAATTAAGATTGATTTTGGCACCGAACTTCTTACAAACACCACCGAAACCAAGGCCGAAATGGAGGTTAAATGGTTACACGGGGCGGTTGCAGATAATTTGAAGGCCGATGTAGAAATGAACCTCACCCAAGCCTCAACCTCCTTCGAAAATTACAAGGATTACAAGTTTGATGATGATGCCAAAAGCTTCAATCCGGAGGAGAAAATGGTATTCGAAGGCAAGCTAGATGCTGATGGAAAAACGATAGTAAAACCAATCATTAAAGTGCAAGGAAGTGCACCAGGAATGCTGCGTGCCAGCTTTAAAATTCGAGCATTTGAAGAGGGTGGCGATTTCTCTGTGGATAGGTTTAGCATGCCTTTTTCTCCTTACCGAGGATATGTGGGTGTAAAAATGCCAAGCGGAGATGCGTGGAGCGGTGCGATTTATTCAAACGAACCCAACCAAATCCCAATTGTAACGGTAGATGAAAACGGAAAACCTGTTGACAGAAAAGGACTGAAAATTGAAATCTACGATGTTTATTGGAGATGGTGGTGGGAACGAAATTCCGACAACGACTTAGGCACTTACGTAAGCAATTCCAGTAAGCATTTGATAAAATCAGCCACAATAGACACCAAGAATGGAAAGGCCATTTATGAACTCAATTTTGGCGAAAGACACTACGGAAGAAAGTACATTCGGGTAACCGACCCAGCCACAGGGCATAGCTGCGGACAGGCATTCTATGTTACCTACAAAGGTTGGTGGAACGATAATGATGGGTCCAATCCGGGTGCTGCCGAACTCCTTTCTTTCAGTACCGAAAAGAAAACCTACTCAGTTGGCGAAAAGGTAAAGGTTACCATTCCATCTGCTAAGCAGGGACGTGTACTTGCAAGTATTGAAACGGGCAGTAAAATCCTGGACGCATTTTGGGTTGATTTAAAAGACGGACAAACCAGTTTTGAGTTGGAAGCAACCAAAGAAATGGCGCCAAACATTTTTGTGCATCTGTCACTTGTACAGCCTCACAATAATGTGAAAAACGATTTGCCGATTCGGCTTTACGGCATTCAATCAGTGACTATTGAAAATCCAGCTTCGCATTTAAACCCAGTGATCACTATGCCAAAGGAACTGACCCCAGAATCAACTTTCGAAGTTCGAGTGAAGGAAGAAAATGGGAAGAAAATGACCTACACTTTGGCCGTGGTAGATGAAGGTTTATTGGATTTAACGCGATTCAAAACACCAGATCCATGGTCACACTTTTACGCGAAAGAAGCGCTCAGCGTAAAAACTTGGGATATGTACAAGTACGTAATCGGTGCATTTTCTGGAGAAATGGCGGGAATGTTGGCGCTAGGTGGCGATGAATATGCCAAGAAAAATGGTGGAGCCAAGGCGAATCGATTTAAGCCTGTAGTTCGGTTTATCGGTCCATTTGAAGTGGCTGCTGGTAAAGAAAACGTGCACAAAATTACAATGCCAAACTATGTAGGTTCGGTTAGAACGATGGTTGTTGCGGGGCAGGGTATTGCCTATGGCTCGGCCGAAAAAACCACACCAGTAAAAAAGCCACTTATGGTTTTGGCTACTGTTCCGCGTGTGGTTGGACCAACCGAGAAAGTGAATATCCCAGTGACGGTTTTTGCGATGGATGAAAACATCAAATCGGTGTCTGTTTCCATTAAAACCAATGGTCTTTTTACGCCAATTGGCGAACAAACAAAGACGGTAAAATTCAGCAGAATTGGAGATGAGGTTGTCAACTTCAATCTCAGTGTGGCAGAGGTGCTTGGCATTGGAACAATAAAAATTGTGGCTAAAAGCGGGTCTCATACGGCAGAGTACGATGTAGAATTGGACGTGAGAACTCCAAACCCACGAATAACTCACGTTACGGATGCCATGATAGAACCTGGCGAAAAATGGACTTCCGATTATGTACCTCACGGAATGGAAGGCACAAACCATGGCGTGGTAGAAATTTCCAACATTCCATCGCTCAATTTGGAAGAGCGTTTGCAATACTTAATGCGCTACCCACACGGCTGTATAGAGCAAACTACGTCATCGGTATTTCCGCAACTTTTTCTCTCAAACCTGATGACTTTGACTCCGGTCGAACAATCGGAAATTGAGGGGAATATTAAAGCAGGCATCAACCGTTTAAAAGCGTTTCAAATATATTCTGGTGGGCTTTCTTACTGGCCCGGACAAACAGAATACGCAAGTGAGTGGGGCACGAATTACGCTGGGCATTTTATGCTAGAAGCAAAAAACAAGGGTTACGATATGCCACCAGGCTTTATTCAAAATTGGGTGAAGTTTCAGCAGCAACGGGCTAACAATTGGACAGCAGATATGGGCGGAAATCAAGACCATGGCTCTAGCGGTCAGCTTACCCAAGCATATCGCCTTTACACATTAGCTCTAGCCGGTTCGCCTGCACTTGGCGCCATGAATCGGATGCGAAGCATCAAGAATTTACAGCTTGCTGCGCGATGGAGATTAGCCGCAGCTTATCAGTTAATTGGTCGCCAATCAATTGCAGAAAGCTTAGTCGCTGGCAGCGGAACAGATATCCCGTACTACAGAGAATTGGGGTATTCATACGGCAGTTCTGAGCGGGATAAAGCCATGATTTTAGAAACGCTCACCCTAATGGGGCGAAAGGCTGATGGAAAGCGCATTCTAGACGAATTGGCAAAAGGAATGTCATCCAACAGATGGCACAGTACTCAAACAACGGCCTACACGCTTATGGCTGCTGCCAAATTTATTGGAACATCTGGAGGTGCGGGCAAACCATTGATTTACGCATTTTCTCAGAACGGCTCTAAGACAAAAGATGTGAATTCAAAAACGCCTTTTTCTCAAGAGAGATTAAAAATAACAAGCACAAAAGGCGGGAAAATTGAGGTTGCAAATACTGGGTCTTCTACCCTGTTCATCAAACTGCAAATGGATGGAATTCCTGCTATTGGAGACCAGACAAGCGCTGAAAGCAATCTGAAAATGAAGGTGCGTTATACTGACTTGAACTTCAAGGAAATTGACCCTTCTACGCTTGAACAAGGGACTGATTTCATTGCGGAAATTTCCGTTTCACACCCCGGCTTCAGAGACCGATATGACGAAATGGCTATCACTCAGATTTTCCCTTCTGGTTGGGAAATAAGAAACCTGCGGTTGGATGAAGGCACCAGTACCAAAACCGCTTCTGTTCCAGAATATCAAGATATAAGAGACGACCGTGTACATACTTACTTCGACTTGAATAGAAGTGAAGGAAAAGTGTTTCGAGTACTGTTGAACGCTACTTATCTCGGAGAATTTTACCTGCCAACAGTTGTTTGCGAAGCGATGTATGACAACGAAATAAGTTCGCATAAAGCTGGACAATGGGTAAAAGTTATTGAGGCTGGCAGCGTCACTTCGGCAAAGTAAACTCGTACAGATGTTAGGCGGCAAACTTCTCAGAAAGAGAAAATGGACCTTGGTGGCAATCGTAATTGGACTTTCAGTCTGGTTTGCGATTTGCTTACCAAATCCGCTATTTAACACCCCTACAAGCACCATTTTAGAAGATAAAAATGGTCGCCTCTTAGCTGGAAGAATTGCGGCTGACGGACAATGGCGGTTTCCGCAATCCGACTCGTTGCCGGCAAAATTCGTGCAGTCCATCATTCATTTTGAAGACGAGTATTTCTTTCAGCATCCTGGAATAAACCCTGTTTCGTTTGCAAGAGCTTTCAAGCAGAATATCAAGGCGAAAAGAGTTGTAAGCGGAGGCAGTACGCTTTCTATGCAAACCATTCGATTATCTCGAAAAGGAAAGTCTCGAAGTGTATTTGAGAAGGTGATAGAAGTGATTTTGGCTATAAGAATGGAGCTTAGCTATTCAAAGGATGAGATTCTAAATCAATACGCTGCAAACGCACCATTTGGCGGAAATGTGGTCGGTTTGGATGCCGCTGCCTGGCGCTACTTTGGGCGATCAGCGCACCAGCTTTCGTGGGGAGAAACGACTGTTTTAGCAGTCCTTCCTAATGCACCTTCCTTAGTTTATCCAGGGAAAAATAGTGAGCGATTAGCAAACAAGCGGAACCGTCTTTTAGACAAACTTTTAGCCAAAGGTGTTATTGACTCGCTTACCTGCGAATTAGCAAAAGAAGAGCCTTTACCGGGCAAACCTCATGGCATACCAGGTACCACTCCTCATCTCCTAAATAGAGCGATACAAGACGGTCATTCTGGCGAAAGAATTAGAACCACAATAGAGAAAGAGTTACAAGAAAATGTCAACCAAATTGTAAAGCACTATCACGGTGTATACGGTCAAAATGAGATACATAATATGGCCGTGCTTGTTCTTAATGTGAGAACAGGAGAGGTTATGGCCTACACTGGGAATACTGATTGTCCTGATGAGGGTTCGGGCCGTAACGTAGATGTAATAATGGCGCCACGAAGCACGGGCAGCGTACTTAAACCGTTTCTCTATTCTTTCATGCTAGAAGACGGAGCAATATTGCCGAACGCCTTAGTGCCCGATATTCCAACTCAGATTGCTGGCTACTCTCCAAAAAACTTTGACCAAACGTACGATGGCGCTGTTCCGGCAAGCGAAGCCTTGGCCCGATCACTGAATATTCCAGCTGTTAGGATGCTAAAAGAATACGGCACCGAACAGTTCCATCATCGGCTTAGCAAACTCAGGATGAAGCATATAAACCGTTCTGCCGACCATTACGGACTGTCCGTCATACTTGGAGGTGCAGAGGCTTCTCTTTGGGACTTGAGCACTGCATATATGAACTTGGCAAGAACCCTCAACAAGGATGACAACTTGCTTGGCGCTGAGTACATAGCGACCAATCAAAAACAAATTCATCCAGAGTCTGACGTACTGTTTGACCCTGCCGCAGTTTGGTGGACTGTGGAAGCGATGTCTACCGTTAATAGACCAGGACAGGAAACCGGCTGGGAAGAATTTACATCAGCAAAAAAAGTGGCTTGGAAAACGGGCACAAGCTTTGGCCATAGAGATGCATGGGCAATTGGCATAACTCCCGATTATTTGGTGGGCGTTTGGGTGGGAAATGCAGATGGCGAAGGTCGTCCTGGGTTAACTGGATTGACAGTAGCTGCTCCTGTCCTATTCAAGGTTTTCAAACATTTTGAGGCTGGTAGTTGGTTTGAAGAACCTCAGCTTGCCATGTCAAGTGCAACAGTTTGTTCCGAAAGTGGATTTTTGGCAACGGAGGTTTGCCCGAATAAAGAGACAATTCATGTGCCTGAAAAAGCCGCGGGCTACAAGTCTTGTCCCTATCATCAATTGGTGCATTTAGACAGCACAAAGCAATTTCGCGTTGCCAGCAATTGCTATGCGGTTAGCGATATGCAAACGGTTTCATGGTTTGTTCTGCCCCCGGTGCAAGAATGGTATTACAGGAAAAAGAACCCCGCGTATCTTACAATTCCTTCATTCTTGAATAGCTGCAAAACACCTTCGCTTAATAATATGGATGTCATCTATCCAAAGAATGGGACCTCCATTTTTATTCCCAGAAACTTGGAGGGTAGCATGGAAAAAGTAGTCTTTGAAATTGCCCATCGACAACCTGAAAATCTTGTTCATTGGCATTTAGACGATGAGTTTCTGGGAAGTACTCAATCTGAACATCGAATGGAAGTTCTCGCTGCAGCCGGAACCCATAGAATAACACTTGTAGACGAAACAGGTGAACTACTAGGTTGGAAATTTACGGCCTTGGAGAAATAGCTGTTTGTGCGAACATTAAGACACAATTGATGAACGAAAAGTCAAAGACTCCTGACCATTCTCAAATTACCAGCCTTTAACAGGATGATTTCCCATTTCAAATTCTAAGATGCCTCCATTCATAATATCCGCGTGATGCAGAAAAGGCGTTTCCAACTGAGTTCCATTCAGCTTTGCTGATTGGACGTAAATATTCTTAGCTGAAACATCTTTAGCCGTTATAACGAATTCTATAGATGGATTATCAGGATTTGGCCGCATAATGGCCTTCGGAAACAGGGGGGTTCCGATGGCATAAACTTCCGTTCCAGGAGTAACGGGATAAAAGCCCATCGCACTAAAAACGTACCACGCAGACATCTGTCCGCAATCGTCATCCCCATTCAAACCAAACGGCTTGTTCCGATACTTCTTAGCTCGGTATTTCGCCACTTTCTCCTGTGTTTTCCAGCTCTCACCAACATAATCGTAGAGGTAAGTATAATGATGGCCCGGTTCGTTCTCATGAACGTATCTGAAAATGCCCCCAAAACCTTTGGTCAATTTTTTAGAAAAGGCCTCCTTGCCTCCCACTAGTTCAATCATTCCATCAATATCTTGCATCACGCAGAAGAGATACGTCCATGGCCCACCTTCGGTAAATCCGCTTTTGCGGCTCTTATGCCATGTTCCATCTGCATTTTTAGGCGCCATAAATCCTGTTTTGGCATTGTACAGGTTTCTGTAATTCTGACTTCGCTCTAAAAAAAATGCTGCATCTTCTTGCTTCCCGGCAGCTTTTGCAACCTGCGCTACACAAAAATCATCGTACGCAAACTCCAATGTTCTAGAAACGCTCTCGCTGGTTTTATCTACAGGAACGTAGCCCAACTTCTTGTACCAACTCAGTCCAGCACGTGCTTCATAACCAGTCCAAAGGGCGCGGTCTTCCCATCTTTTTAAGCTATCGCCATCAGGTGGAGACATAGCATTCTTATGAACGGCTGCGTATGCACTTTCTGGATTAATTCCTTTTACCCCTTTAACCAACGCATCTGCGAGCACAGCGTCTGCGTGTGTCCCAATCATTATGTTGGTGTAGGTTGGATTTGGCCATTTGGGCATATATCCACCTTGCTCATACATCTGAATGAGCGCATTTGCCATACCACTTACATGTTCGCCAGCAGTCAATAATAAAAGCGGATGCTGAGCTCGAAACGTATCCCAAAGTGAGAAATCATTGTAGCTAGTTCCATTGTGAATAGTGTCGTCAAATGCGCTGTAATAGCGGCCATATTCCGAAAACTGGCGCGGAAAAAGCAGGGTGTGGTACAAGGCAGAATAGAAAATACTCCGCTGATCTTCTGTGCCACCTTCAATCTCAATCCGATGCAGGTATTGCTCCCAAATCAGGCGAGTTTCTTCCTTGGTTATTTCAAAATCGAAATGAGGAATTTCCTTCTCAAGATTTTCTCTCGCTTGCTCAACGCTGATGAAGGACGAACCAACTTTCACAAGAGCAGTTGTGGTTCCCTGTTTTGGCCTGATCCAAGCTCCAATATGTTTGCCTATGATTTCAGTAGCGCCTTCAGTTTTTTCTGAGTTGTTCCAAACTCCAAATTCGGCTATTTCAAAATCAAACTTGAGTATGAAATAACCCTTGAAACCTGCTAACTCTGGGCCTGTAATAGCTGAATTTCGGTCGGCATTGTAGCCAATAATCTCGCCTTTGGCGGTGTCAATTTTTACCCATCCGTCAAAGTCTGGGTTTTGACTTGCCTCGATTAATAAAAATGGATCTTGATTTTCTGGAAACGTGAATCGGAAGATGCCACATCGTTCGGTTGCAGTCATCTCTACGCCTATCTCATTCCCTTTTTTCGCCTTGAGGTTTACGCTGTAGAAATAAGGTTTTGAAATTTCTTCTTTATGCGAGAAACGCAAATTTCGCTTATCAGCAAGAGTCTGAATTTCTCCTACGCCAGGCATTAGGCTTACGTGGCCATAATCGCCCATCCATTTGGCTGGTTTATGCGAACCTCGGAATCCGAGGATGGATTTGTCTCCGTAATGGTAATTGAGTACTCGGATTTGACTCACTCGCGTTTGGGGTGTCCAATGCGTCATCCCAAAAGGCGGAGTGACAAAAGGCGTTGTTCGCCCATGAAAAAACAGCACTTGCTTTGTACCAATCAGTGGATTGGGAATATCCGACAACTGGGTTTGTGCTGTTGCATTTTTCAATAAAATGAAGACGCCCAAGGCACTCAAAGCAACAAACAATACCATCTTCAATCGCATCAACCAAATGTAGCACGCGGTAATTCAATAGCTGGCACGTATTGAGTATTTCCCTCTCTATCCTGAATCTTCATTATTAAACATTTGTTTAAATCATATGATTAACACACCTTTGTCAGCAGAAATGAGCGAAAAAGACCTCGATACGGCCAACAAGATTAAGGAGGCGGCAAGCAAACTCTTCACCGAGAAGGGTTATGGTCGAACCACCACGCGCGATATTGCCTCGGCAGCAGGAGTGAACCTCGCCTTGGTCAACTATTATTTCCGCAGTAAGGAAGAGTTGTTCAACACTATCATGCTTGAGACCACCCAAGGTTTCATCGCTCAACTCCAAGTGTTGCTAAACGATGAAAGTTCATTCGAAGAAAAGGTTCATCACGTAGTGAACAACTACATCGAGCTGCTAAAGAAACGCCCTGACCTGCCCATTTTCATGTTAAGTGAAATGAGAAACCACCCCGAAGAATTAGCGGAAAAATTGGAGCTCCGAAAACTGATGATGCAGGCAAAATTCTTTGAAGAACTGGCGCTGCGATGTCCCGAAGGCATATTGCCGATTCACCTATTTGCGAACTTACTTTCCATGACGATTTTCCCCTTTGCCGCAAAGCCTATCCTTTCGGCAGGAATGGAGTTACCGGACGAGGCTTTCAACCTGTTGATGGAACAACGAAAGCAACTCATACCAAAATGGTTTATGTCCATGCTTAAACCTCAAGAATAAGGATGATGAAAAAACACATTCTCATAATTATTGGGCTCGTTGCCCTCTGTTTTTCAAAGCAAACTGAAGCGCAAACGCTCTACGCCTGTCTCGATAGTGCCGAAAAGAACATGCCGATTCTCAAGCAACAGCCGATTTTGGCTGAAATGCTTCAGAATAAATTGAAGACCTACAATCGAAGCTATTTGCCAATGGTCACAGCCAACGGACAAGCAACTTATCAGTCTGCGGTGCCCGAATTGCCGTTTACGTTCCCGGGTGTTCCCGCCATCGATATTCCGAACTTTCAATACCGAGCGTATTTAGAGTTGTACCAACCCGTGTTTGATGCTGGTGTTTCGGGTGCTCAGAAAACAGCCGAAAAGGCCAAGAACGAAGTTTCGCTGATGGCGCTCGAAGTTGGGTTGGCCGAATACAAGAAGCAGGTAGCGAAGTTGTATTTCCAAATGCTTTTGGTTGATGATCAATTGGAGATTATTTCCAAAACATTGGAACTGATGACTGAGCGCGAAAAGGCTGTCAAAACCGCACTCGAAAATGGCGTTGCTCAGCAGAACGATTTGCTCAAATTGCAAAGCGAAATCCTTCAACAGGAGAAGAAACAGAACGAGTTGATGAGCGCCAAAGAAAGTGGCATGGAAGTGCTTTCCATTCTCACGGGAATGGACATGCAAAATAACAAATTGGAAATTCCGGTAATTGAAACCGAAGCGGCTTTCGACTACGCTGCAAACTTGGAACTGCAACTCATCAATACCCAACAAAAAGGGTTGATGGCAACCGAAAAACTACTAAAGGTCAAGCGGCTTCCACGCATCAATCTATTCGGACAAGCGGGTTTTGGAGCTCCAAATCCATATAATTTTTTCAACCCAGATTTGAGCGGCTACGGCATGGTCGGACTAAAAGCTACTTGGCATATTTGGGATTGGGGAAAGACTTCGTTGGAACGCAAAAACCTGCGGTTGAACAGCAAAATGATGGACGTACAGCAAAGCCAGAAAACGGTTGAGATTGAAAGCACGATTTCTCAGATGAGGAATGAAAATGCCAAGCTGACTAAGGCCCTTGAATGGGACGAAAAAATGCTTGACCTACGTTCTCAAATTCGCAAGAATGCAGAAGTGCAAGTAGCACAAGGCGTCATCACATCTACCGATTATTTGAACGAAGTGCTTGCCGAACAGCTCACCGAAATCGCACGCAGCGTTGACCAAATCAGCCTGTATCAAAATCAGGTGATGTTGCAATTTGAAACGGGCATTTTAAAATGAACCTCTTATTCAAAATACAGATGAAAAACACACTCATTTATCTATCATTTATTGGCCTTTTGGCAAGTTGCACCGGCAATGGCGAGAAGGCTGATGCCTACGGAAATTTCGAAACGGACGAACTGACCGTCAGTGCAGAAGCAAGCGGAAAACTCCTTGTTTTTAATGCTGAAGAAGGCCAAGATTTGAAGGCTGGGGCTTTGGTTGCGGTGATAGACACCACGCAACTTTATCTGCGCAAAATGCAAATGGAAGCAACCATTGCAGCCGTGAGAAAAAAGCTTCCGAACGAAGCGGCTCAACTCGCCATTTTCGATCAGCGGATGGATAAGATCAACACGGAAATTGTCCGTATCGACAAACTGGTTACGGCCAACGCAGCTCCTTCCAAACAATTGGATGATTTGAAAGCTGAATTGGATGGAACGATGAAGCAACGAGCTGCTACCGCTTCAACGCTCGGAACACAAACACATGGCATGCTCGCAGAGATCGATCCGATGCGTTTTCAGCTGATGCAGATTGAAGATCAGCTTCGGAAATCGTACATCTATAATCCAATCAACGGCTCGGTTCTGACCACACTCGCAAAAGCAGGCGAACTCACGATGACAGGAAAGGCATTGTACAAGATTGCATCGCTCGACCCACTAGTTTTGAAAGCCTATGTGAGTGAAGACATGCTTGGCGAGGTGAAAATTGGTGACAAAGTGACGGTGAATACAGATGCACCTGACGGCACCATGAAATCTGCCGAAGGAACAATTACGTGGATTAGCCGCGAGGCGGAATTCACACCCAAAATCATCCAAACCAAAGACGAGCGAACCACGCAGGTTTATGCCATGAAAATTGACGTGCCGAATGATGGAAGTCTAAAAATCGGAATGCCTGCTGAGGTTGAATTTGGAAAATAAATAATACATGAATTAGCCACAGATGCACGGATTTTCTCAGATGAAAAAGGATAAAATAAATCTGTGTCAATCAGTGGAAATCCGTGCATCTGTGGCTCAAAAATGTTCTTCTAACTATCAATAATTGAAACCCGCCATTTCCATACAAAATCTGAGTAAGTCGTACAGGAACGTACAAGCTTTAAAAGACATTAGTTTTGATGTTGAGCAAGGCGAATTGTTTGGGCTTATCGGTCCAGATGGTGCGGGAAAAAGCACGCTATTTCGCATTCTCACAACATTGCTTTTAGCCGATAGCGGCAAGGCCGAAGTGATTGGTTTAGATGTAGTGGATGGTTTTAGAGACATCCGAAATCGCATTGGCTACATGCCGGGGCGTTTCTCCCTTTATCAAGACCTAACCGTTGAAGAGAACCTCGACTTTTTCGCCACGATTTTTGGAACAACAATCGAGGCCAATTATGATCTAGTAAAGGATATTTACGTTCAACTCGAACCATTCAAAAATCGTCCGGCCGGGAAATTGAGCGGTGGAATGAAGCAGAAATTAGCGCTCTGCTGCGCACTCATTCACAAACCCGAAGTGCTGTTTTTGGACGAACCAACAACGGGCGTTGATCCGGTGAGTCGCAAGGAATTCTGGCAAATGCTCCAGCGTTTGAAACAGCAAGGAATTGCCATTCTGGTGAGCACGCCTTACATGGACGAAGCCGCGCTTTGCGATCGCATTGCCCTTATTCAGAAAGGTGAAATATTGAGCATTGCTTCGCCCGAAACGATCAATGAAAGTTTCCACGGAACGCTGGTGGCAATGAAAAGCCATCGGATGTACGAATTGCTGAAGGCGCTTCGCATTCACCCAAAAGTGGAGAGTTGCTACGCCTTTGGCGAGTATCTGAACGCGACACTGATTGCTGGTGAAACCGACTGGAAACCAATCGAACAAGACATGCGCGACAAAGGCTTCGATGACCTAGTGGCGCATGATGCAACCGTTGGAATTGAGAACGTGTTCATGCAACTGTTAAGCGCCTCCAAAGCATGAGCGAGAAAGTAATCATAGCGAAAAACCTCACCCGAAAATTCGGAGATTTTGTGGCTGTCGATACCGTTTCGTTTGAAGTGAGCAAAGGCGAAATCTTTGGTTTTCTTGGCGCGAATGGCGCAGGAAAAACTACGGCTATGCGTATGCTGTGCGGATTGCTTGCTCCGACATCTGGCGAAGCCACAGTAGCTGGTTTTGATATTGCTTCGGAAACAGAAAACGTGAAGAAGCACATTGGCTACATGAGCCAGAAATTTAGCATGTATGGAGACCTTACGGTAAAAGAGAATTTTCTCTTTTACGGTGGTGTTTATGGACTGAAACGCAAGGTAATCTTGGAGCGATTGGACATGATGCTGGGCTTGCTCCAACTGCGAGAAGCCATCAATTCCTTGGTTGATTCGCTCCCACTTGGTTGGAAACAGAAATTGAGCTTCTCATTAGCAACCCTCCATCAACCGGGTATCATCTTTTTGGATGAACCGACCGGTGGCGTTGACCCAATAACACGAAGACAATTTTGGGATTTAATATACCAAGCGGCTAATGATGGTGTGACCATTTTCGTGACCACGCATTACATGGACGAGGCGGAATATTGCGACCGCGTCAGCATTATGGTCGATGGGAAAATTGAAGCATTGGACAGTCCCGAAAACTTGCGCAAACAGTTTAATGCAGATAGCATGGATGCGGTGTTCCAAGAACTCGCACGCGGCACCTCAACGAAGTAAAGATGAAGCAATACCTCGCCTTCGTTAAAAAAGAGTTTCGGCACATTCTGCGCGACAAACGTACGCTGCTCATCTTGTTCGGGATGCCAATGGCGCAGGTACTCATTTTCGGTTTTGCGCTTAACAATGAGGTAAACAATGCAGGTGTAGCCATTTTTGATATGGCCAATGATAATGAGAGCGTTCTGCTTCAGAATCGCATCAATAACTCGGAGCAATTTTACATCGAACGGGAGTGCCAAACCACCGAGTGCATTGAGGAAGCGTTCAGACAAAGTAAGGCTCGGATTGGTATTATTTTACCTCAGAATTTCGGTTCAGATTTATTGAACGGACAGAAACCGAAGATTAAAATTGTGAGTGACGCTAGCGATCCGAACCAAGCGCAGGTGCTGACTGCCTACGCTTCGGCCATCATTCTCACACACGTGAAAGGTCGTGCTACGATTGTTCAGGATGCACCGATTGTTTCGGCTATTCCGCGCATGATTTTCAACCCCGAATTGAGAGCTGTTTACATGTTTGTTCCGGGCGTAATGGGGATGGTTTTACTGCTCGTTGGAGCAATGATGACCTCACTCACCATCGCCAAAGAAAATGAACTCGGAACGATGGAACTGCTACTCGTTTCACCGCTGTATTCGTGGCACATCATCTTCGGGAAGGTTACCCCGTATTGGCTGCTTAGTTTTTTCAATGCCATGGTTATCGTAGCATTAGGAATTATCGTTTTCGATATGCCGATGAACGGCTCGTTTACCCTACTCGTTATCAGTTGTTTGTTATACAGCCTCACAGCTTTGGCCTTAGGGATTTTTATCTCGGCAAAAGCGAATTCGCAAATGACGGCTATGTTCGTTTCCATGATGGGATTATTGCTACCAACCACCCTGCTTAGCGGCTTCATCTTCCCAATAGAAAATATGCCGATTGTAGTACAGGCCATCTCAAATCTCATTCCCGCCAAGTGGTTTATCACAATTGTTAAAGGATTGATGATCAAAGGTTCAGGCATAAGTGTAATCTGGAAGCCTGTGGCGGTACTTATTCTCATCACCCTGGTATTGGGTGTGGCCGCTATAAAAAGTGTTAAACCACGATTGAACGAATGAGAGCACTACCGCATATCATCCGAAAGGAATTTCGCCAGATTGGTCGGAACAAGGTGATGCTGCCGTTGCTATTCATTGTGCCCATTGTGCAGCTAATCTTGTTGGGCTCTGCAGCAGATTTTGAGGTTAAGAATGTGAACATAGCGATTGTCGATTTGGACAAAACCATTACGTCACAACAACTGGTGAGCAAGTTCACTTCTTCGAAATATTTTACACAAGTAGGCCGTTTTACCAATGTGAAAGAAGCCATGCTGGAACTGGAAAAAGAGAATACGGATATGATTCTCTGCATTCCGAAAAATTTGGATGCAGATTTGAACACATTGCAGCCAGTGAAGGTACAAGTGCTACTCAATGCAGTAAACAACCAAAAGGCAGGAATTGCAAGCAATTACAGTGTGCAGGTCATTAATTCATTCAATATGGATCGGTTCAGAAATGTATCGCTCCCGCCCGGCATGGCACCTCTGACCGTTGACATCCGCGAAGCCTATTGGTACAACAGTCTGTTAAATTACAAGACTTTTATGGTACCTGGCATTCTTGCCATCTTGGTCACGATACTCACGGCTTTCCTCACCAGCATCAACATCATCCGTGAACGTGAAATGGGCACCATCGAGCAACTCAACGTTACGCCCATCACCAAATTTGAATTTATTCTCGGTAAAATTATTCCATTTTGGATTATTGGAATGTTGGTGATGACTTTCGGGCTGGTTGTATCCTATTTCTTATTCAACATCACGGTTGCGGGAAGTTTGCTCACGCTCTATGCATTCCTCGCTATATACCTTATTACTATTCTTGGGCTCGGAATTCTCATCAGTACGGTTACGGAAACACAGCAGCAGGCCATGTTCATCACGTGGTTTTTCTTGGTGATTTTCTTATTATTAAGCGGATTGTTTACTCCTGTGGATAGCATCCCAAAATGGGCTGAATTCATCAACTATTTTAATCCCATTAAATACTTTGTGGAAGTAATGCGGATGATTATGCTCAAAAGCAGCACTTTTGCTGACATACGCTCGCATTTCTTTATTATGTCTGGTTTTGCGGTGCTCTATAATGTGCTTGCCATGCGGAGTTATAGCAAGACGAGTGGGTAAAAAATGTGTCTTTCGGGCTTAGCGGTCTTTTTACATCTTGGATTCTTTCAAACGACCAAAACTCTTGATATAAAAGCTTCATAAGCTACTTTTGAACACCAAGCAAAACAGGATTATGATTTCAGTTGAAGAAGCGAAAAAACTTGTAGCACATTTCCAACCAACTTATAGGTCCTTCGCCTGCGATGTTGCATCTTCAGCAGGATTTGTACTGGCCGAAGACATTTTTTCCCCAATCAACATGCCGCCTTTTGCGCAGAGCGCCATGGATGGCTACGCACTTGGAAAAGGTTCGCGAATTGAAGGTTCTGAGTTCAAATTGATTGGGGAAGTTGCTGCAGGAAGTGCAGATAGCTTCGAGTTGAAGGAAGGCGAGGCCGTTCGGATCTTCACAGGTGCTGCAGTTCCGACCACAGCAGCTGCGGTGGTGCAGCAAGAATGGATTGAAAGAAACGAGAATTCCATTGTGTTGCAACGCAAAGTTTCTAGCCAAATGCACATCCGCCCAAAAGGCGAACAAATGCAAACGGGCGATGTGGCACTTGAAAAAGGAACACTCATTTCACCCGCAACCATTGGTTTTTTGAGCATGCTTGGCATAACAACTGTTCGGGTATTTGAAAAACCAAAAGTGACCGTCCTTGTGACTGGCAATGAACTGGTTTCGCCTGGTTTGGAATTACAGCACGGTCAGATTTTTGAAAGTAACTCCTGCATGCTTGTGGCTGCTTTGGCTGCGGAAGGTGTCGTTTCTAAAAGTGCTCGGGTTCCCGATAATTTGGAGAAGACCGTTGCCAAGATTTCCAGTGCTTTAGAAACCAACGACATGGTAATTCTTACGGGCGGAATTTCTGTTGGTGATCACGATCATGTGGGTACAGCGCTTGAACAATTGGGCGTGAAGGAAGTGTTTTATAAAGTGGCTCAAAAGCCCGGAAAACCAATCTTTTTTGGAACAAAAGGAGAAAAAGCAGTCTTTGCACTTCCTGGAAATCCAGCTGCAAGTCTGAGCTGTTTCTACGAATACGTCATTCCCATCATCCGCAAGTTTTATGGCCGTTCGGATATTTTCCTGCCTACTTTGAACTTACCCATCGGTGAGGGAAATAATATCCGATCGATGCCACGGGCTCAATTTCTGAAAGCGAACGTGGAGAGTGGAAAAGTGGTTATTCTGGAAGGCCAGAGTTCGGCCATGCTCAACACTTTTGCTTTGGCCAACGCGCAGGTTTACGTGCCTTCCAATTCCAAAGAATTTCAAGCTGGAGAGTTGGTTGAAGTGCATTTGTTGCCATAAAGCATTGCGCTTCATGATGTAAATCATATTTGAGATTTATATACAATCCTACTTTCGTTATCTCCTTTAGGGAATAACGCTCATGTCATCACTTTCTGTTAGAAATCGGCTTTGGCTCATGAAAGATGGTCACTCCTATTTGGGTGAAGGCCGGATTGAATTGATGAAAGCGATTATTGAATTCGGAAGCATCAGCGCAGCTGCTCGAAGCATGAAAATGTCGTATAAGAAAGCCTGGGAAGCCATCGATGCGATGAATTCATTGTCGGACGAACCGTTGGTCACGCGCACAACAGGCGGCAGTGGCGGTGGTGGAACATTGGTCACCGAAGCTGGAAAGCAGGCCATCGAACTGTACGAGCGTATCAATTCCCGCTGCAATTCCTTCTTAGATGAAGAACTCAAGACCGCGCAGCCATGAACCTTTTCGAAATTGAGGGAATAGAGTTTTTTCTGGCGCTTCTACCAATCGTGGCGTTTCTATATGCAGCAGTTGGGCATGGCGGAGCAAGCGGTTATTTGGCGCTCATGGCACTTTGGGCGTTTCCAGTAAGCGTGATGAAACCCACGGCATTAGTACTCAATCTTTTCGTGGCAGCGGTTTCGTTCATCGCTTACGCGAGAAAAGGACACTTTAACTGGAAGCTTTTCACGGCCTTCGCCATGGCTTCCATACCGATGGCATTTTTAGGCGGAATGATTGAGATCGATGCTTCCATTTACAAGAAGATATTGGCCGTTCTATTGGTCTTCGCCATTCTGAAAATGCTTGGTGTTTTTGGTAAGGAAAGCGAGCAGATTAAGGAGGTTCCAATGTGGCAAGGCTTGTTGGCTGGAGCCGCAATCGGCCTCTTTTCGGGCATGATTGGTATTGGAGGCGGCATCATTCTTAGTCCACTCATTCTTATAATGGGTTGGGGAAGAATGAAAGAGGCGGCTGCGGTTTCGGCAGCTTTCATCTGGGTCAATTCCGCAGCTGGATTGGCAGGGCATCTTAGCCGTGGTGTCACCATCGAGCCACAGGCATTTATTTTGGTCGGAATTGCTTTGATCGGTGGTCTGCTGGGCGGTTATTTTGGTAGCATTCGACTGAACAATCTTACACTTACGCGCATTTTGGCCGCTGTGCTTATTGTGGCCTGCGCAAAACTTTTCTTTACATGACCGAAATGAAAAGTGAACTAAATAAGAGTGGTGGCGAAAAGTCCCCCTTGGGGGGATTTAGGGGGCACATCACAGGCATTGTTTTAGCAGGCGGGAAAAGTTCCAGAATGGGAACCGATAAGGGTTTGATACGCCTAAACGGAAAGCCCATGGTGCAGCACGTACTCGACCCAATGGCACGCGTTTGTCATCGAATTCTAGTGGTTTCGAGCAATCCGATGTACGGCATGTTTGGCTTTGAATTGGTGAAAGATGAAGCGCCCGATTTTGGTCCCGTGATGGGAATTCTGAGCGGCTTGCGGCAATCCAAAACCGAACGAAATCTCGTGTTAGGTTGCGATACGCCTTTTATCACCTTTGACCTACTTAAGCAGTTGGTTCTTCTTTCTGATGCTGCCGATGTGGTTGCTGCAAGTTCTGAGAAGGGAATTCATCCGCTGATTGCCGTATATAATAAGAGTTGCATTCCGACCTTTGAGCAAGCGATTGCTGAAGATGAGCATCGATTGAGAACCGTTTTGGAGAGTTTGAAAGTTGAAGAGTTGAATGTGGAGAACGAAGAATTGATTAGAAACGTGAACACACAAGCCGATCTGAGAGCATGAAATTGAACGTAAAATACTTTGGGATGATTGCTGAGTGGACAGGTTCTTCGGAGCAATCCGTTGATTTTGTTGGAACGACCGTGCGGGAGCTGAAATCCCAGTTAGAGAACGAACACCCAAAGCTGAAAGGCATCTCATACCAAGTTGCGGTGAACCAGAAAATTGCTTCAGATCAACAGGAGTTGAGCGAAAATGATGAATTGGCGCTGTTGCCACCATTTGCAGGCGGATGAGATACGCACGCCACATATCACTTTCCGAAGTTGGAGAAACGGGCCAGCAGAAACTGCTTAGCGCAAAGGTGCTGATGGTCGGTGCTGGCGGATTGGGTTGTCCTGCCTTGCAATACTTGGTTGCCGCAGGTGTCGGATCTATCGGAATTATTGATGGCGACAAGGTGGACGAAAGCAATCTACAACGGCAAATTCTGTTCTCCACAAAAGATATTGGAAGAATGAAAGTTGAGGTCGCGAAGGAAAAACTGAATGCCCTCAATCCCGATGTTTCCATCACCATTTATCCGGAAATTCTTTCCCCGAAAAACGCACTTGAGATTATCGAGAGATATGATATCGTGATTGATGGAACCGACAATTTCGCCACGCGCTATTTGGTGAATGACGCTTGCGTAAAGCTGAACAAACCATTCGTTTATGGGGCCATTCACAAGTTCGAAGGACAGGTTTCGGTGTTCAATTTTGATGGCGGACCAACGTATCGTTGTTTGTTCCCCGATGCGCCATCGCAAAGTCAAATTCCGAATTGTGCCGAAGCTGGGGTTTTAGGAGTTCTTCCTGGAGTAATCGGAACACTTCAGGCTACTGAAGCCATGAAATTGATACTCGGTATTGGTGAACCACTTTCAGGCAAATTGAAAATGGCAAACCTGTTATCGAATTCGGAACAGATTATCTCCTTTTCAAGGAATAACCAACAAGTGGAGAAAGCCAAAAATATCGACCTCGAGAACTCGTATGTGGATGCCGCATGTTCAATCTCTGAAAATGTAACGCCTGAAGAACTTATCTACTGGTTCGAGAACGAAAAGGAAATCAATCTTTTGGACGTCCGCGAAGCGTACGAAACCCCAAAATTGGATCATCCGAATGTGATCTCCATTCCGTTGGGGCAAATCCCTTCTCGTTTTGAGGAACTGCCAGCCGACAAACCATTGGTGGTTGTTTGTCAGAAAGGTATCCGAAGTCAGCGGGCAATTGAATTTCTAAAACAGAACGATTTCCAAAACCAATTGATAAACTTGGAAGGCGGCATGGCCGCTTTCAGTAAGGGCGTGCCGCGGCACGCCCCAACAAAACAATCATCATGACAACAGAAAAGAAACTAAAAAACGTATTCGTCCAAGGACCGATTACGCCCGAAAAGATTGCCAGTTCCATTGCGCATCATCAGGTAAAAACAAACATTGGTGGTCACGATATTTTCCTAGGTCAGGTGCGTGCAGATGAGATTGATGGGAAAACCGTGAAAGCCATTGATTATTCAGCCTATGAAGACATGGCTAATCAGGCGATGCACGATATTCGCGAAGCTGCATTTGAGAAATTCAACCTCACCTGTATGCACATTTACCACAGTTTGGGCGAAGTGAAAGCAGGCGAAATCTGCCTTTTCGTCTTCACATCATCGGCACACCGAAAGGAATGTTTTGATGCTACGCGCTTCATTGTGGAAGAGATTAAAGCGAACGCACCAATCTTCGGAAAAGAAGTTTTTGAGGACGAAACTCACGTTTGGAAACGCCCCCACTAACTCCCCCAAAGGGGGAGAACCGCCCCCCACACGAGACCGATGGACGACATAAACTATCTACCTTGAATTGAACGACCGAATTGAGATTTTAAATTGAAGCAATGATTGAAAGAACAACTACCATTTCAGAACATTCGCGTGTTAGCCATGAGGGCTGCATCAGTTCCTCCTTTGGGGGATTTAGGGGGCTACTATGATCGACATAACCCACAAATCATCCACCCTTAGAATTGCAACGGCACAGGCAATTGTTCGTGTGAGCAGACCCGAAACAATTGAAGCCATCAAGACGCGCACGGTGCCGAAAGGCGATGTGTTTGAAATGGCCAAAGCCGCAGGATTGCTTGGCGTGAAGAAAACGCCCGATTTGCTACCCGATTGCCATCCGATGCCCATCGAACAGGCAAGTATCGAATACAGCATTGAGGGATTGGAGATTACCATCCTCATGCATGTGAAAACCATCTACAAAACGGGTGTTGAAGTAGAGGCCATGCATGGCGCTTCGGTAGTGGCGCTGACGATGTATGATATGCTGAAGCCTATCGACAAAGGCGTAGAAATTCATCACATAAAACTGCTGAATAAGAAAGGCGGAAAGTCTGATTTCACCAACCGTTTCCGAAAGGATTTGCAAGCAGTTGTAGTAGTCTGTTCAGATACCATTTCGAGAGGAGAAAAAGAGGATAAAGCTGGCAAAGCAATCATCGCGAAGCTGGAAAGTTGTAACGTGAAAATTGCCAACTACCTCGTCATCCCAGATGAGAAAGAAGATATTCAAGCCGAGGTGAACAAAGCGGTGAATAGCGGTGCCGACATGGTCATTTTCACAGGTGGAACGGGACTTTCCAAGCGCGATGTAACGCCAGAAGCCATTGTTCCGATGTTGGACAGGGAAATTCCTGGCATTGCCGAAGCTGTACGAAATTACGGTCAGGATAGAACGCCTTATTCCATGTTGTCTCGAACGGTTTCAGGCGTGATCGGTGAAACGCTTGTACTTGCTCTTCCAGGGTCCACAAACGGAGCCAAGGAAAGCATGGATGCGCTTTTCCCACCGCTCTTGCACATTTTCGGTATTCTAAAAGGCGCCCGACACGATTAAACCATGTCAGTATTCCGTTACAATAGCAATCACAAGGCCATCGTAGGTCTTTTTGTAGTCCTCATTTCTGCTTTGGGCTTCTATTTGCGCGATCGTGAAAAACCCAAATACGAGAACGGACAGGCCAAACAAATTGGCAGTCAGTTGGATGGCCGAAACCATGGCATGTGGATTTGGTACTTTGTAAATGGCGGGAAGAAGATGCAAGGAAAATTCGAGCATGGGAAGCGGGATGGCGTATGGATTACATTCTCGGAAAAAGGAGATACCCTTTCAAAAGCGACCTACGCAAACGATAAACTGAATGGACAGTACTCGGTTTATGGTAATGATAATGAAGTGAAAGAGGTGCTTTTCTATAAGGACGATAGAGTGCAGGGAAAGGGAAAATAAAGAAGGATGGAAACTGCTAAGAAACCGCATAAACGCATAAAAGAACTGCAACCATTCAGTCGCGAGCATCATCACGGACTACTGCTATGTTGGAAGATCGGGAAGGGAATTCGGAAAGGAATTGCTGCGGAGCGTATCAGAAATTACGCGGATCATTTCTATCAGAACAGTCTCATCGTCCATTTTGAAGACGAGGAAAAATATGTGTTCCCTGTTTTGGGAAACGCCCATGCACTTGTGAAACAGGCACTTTCGGAACACCGCAGACTGCACCGATTGTTTACAGAAACCAAAGACGCGGCCCGCTCCATCAGTCTGATTGAAGAAGAACTTGATGCGCATATTCGTTTTGAAGAGCGCACACTTTTCCCGAAGGTGCAAGAGAAGGCTACCGAAGAAGAATTGGCAAGCATTGCAGAACATCATAAGGAGATTGACGCATGTGAAGATTGGGAAGATGAATTCTGGGTCTGAAGCAGAAATAGCCACGGATTGATTAACACTTTTCAGCAAACAATTGCCCTACAGAAGTGACCTATGTCACGATGGAAGTGAAGTTGTCTGACCACCTTTGTTAGACATTAAAAAGAGCAGGAAAATGAACTACTATAACGCCAAAACGATTAAGAACAGCACCATTGAGCAGATTCGTCCAAAGGTGGAAGAGGAATTGAAAAAGGAAGGTTTCGGTGTGCTGACCGAAATTGACATTCAGGCCACGATGAAGAAAAAACTCGACAAGGATTACTTGCCGCACGTCATTCTTGGAGCCTGCAATCCAGTGTACGCAGATAATGTTTTGAGTGTCGATCCGCATATCAGTACCATGCTACCATGTAATGTGACTTTGCGAGAGCTGGGAAACGGAAACGTGGAAATTGCAGCAATTGACCCATTTGCCGCCATGAGCGCGGTTGACAATCAAGAAATTGCGCAATTTGCCAAAGAGATACAGGAAAAACTCAATAACGTGTTAAACAATATCTGAACTGATGGATAAGCATACCTATAACCTTGCACTAACGTGGAAAGAAGGGCGCATTGGAGAAATGAGTTCGCCAGAGCTACCCAGCAAAATTGAAGTAGCTACACCGCCCGAATTTGAGAAGGGCGTGGCAGGCATCTGGTCTCCAGAGCATCTTTACACTGCTTCAGTACTCAGCTGCTTTATGACCACATTTTTGGCGATTTCCGAATATTCTAAATTGGAATTCAGCAGCTTTGATTGCGCTGCCGTAGGAACCCTCGAAAAAGTGGATGGCAAATTCTTGATGACCGAAATTACGCTCAGTCCAACGTTGGTAATAAACGATGAAACGAAGATTGATCGCGCGCTGCGCATTCTCGAAAAATCGGAAGCGGTATGTTTGATTAGTAATTCAATCAAGACCGTAGTGAAATTGGATTCAACCGTTTCTGCATAGTACGAAGACCAATTTTTGAAATTTGATTGAACGGGCCCGACATGTGATCGGGCCTGTTCTGTTTCCTGATATATATCATAAAACTATATTGGACCTAACCGGTTGGATCCAAATTTGAACCTCACGAAAACAAACGAACGTTCTTAGACTCTAGGTAATCTTTGTAGGAAACGCTGATTACTTACTGGCAAGACAGTTTACTCCTACATGACCTTAGGATACTATTACACTTACCAGCTAGACCTGCACTGGAATTAGTCTTTACCCCCCACAACTGAAAATCCCACTGATGGCAGTGTCTTTCCATTTTAAACCCGGATAGACCTCCATAATTGTAAAATGCATTATGCCTCCTTCATTTTCAGGCGGTAAAGTAAATGTTTGAACGCCCATTACGTCAGCAAGTTCTACTATACACACATCTTCTCCATCAATTGATATTTTGATTTTTTTAACCCGACTGTTGTCTTCCCAAGTTTTCTTAGAAGATTGGTAGCCATTTAATACACTTATTTCACCATCTCCCATTGGAACCCAATCGATAAATTCTAAAAACTCACCAATTCCATATTCTTCATTTCCTTCCACCCAAGCAGTTGTCGGGTCATCATCGCAAACCTGCCAAGCCGCATATTCCTTCATTCCCTGTTGTGCCAACGTGCTCGATGCTCCTACATTCTCAAACCATGGTCCATCACACATCCCATGTGTCCAAGTCCATGGGTCTGTTGGTCCAAAATCAGATTCAACTGGCGGTAATCCCCAATCAATGTATTTCTCACCACTCACTTGAGATTTTATCGTAATTAAATTTACGGTCTCTTCTGGTTGTGGGTTTTCCTCGCTATCCGTCTGAACCAGATCATCGGTGGAATTCAGGGATTTACTTTCCGAATTACCTCCACATCCGTAAAAACTCAGAAGCAGCACTCCTATAATCCCGAACTTTAAAGTTTCCCTATTCATGTCTGATTGTATTAAATTTTGCTGTTAGGACTTTCGATTACTGTTTTTGATGTCAAATGATTTAAACAGCCTACATATTTGAGAACCTCCGGCACCTTTTTTCAGTACCACCAACCACTCACGTTGTAGGTAATACTCTTTGGTTGATTATTGCCATACGCAACACCAACGTCCCTTGCGGCTTTGACTCTTGCTTTTGTTATATCAACGTCATCTTGTTGCTCCTTAAGCTTAAATGCCCACTCTCTTTTGTCATCAGCTTTCAATTTCTGCTGTATCTGTTGACCTAACGCCATTGCCTCAGCGGCACATTTAGAATCTGCACTGACCATTGCCAACCAAGTCCCAGCCTTATCGGCATCCATAGTAGCCCAAGCTCCCTGCGCTTTACCAATTGCCTCAGCACATCGGTGGTCTTCAATCTCTTTCAGTAATGCTTGAGCATCCACATAACATGATAGATCGGGAAGAATACTTTCTAGATACGATGCCGCCATATCCCAATTATTATTTGTCTTTTCCACTTTTGCGGCTTGTATGTTTTGTGCACATTCATTCTCCATTTTCTCCTTGTAAATAACCGTGGATATATCTGTGCATTTGTCGAAACATTCCTTGCATACTTCTGGTACAGCTAATAATGAAAAGATGGCCTCATCGTACTCCTTTCTGGCTGCTTTGCCTTCGGCAGCTTTAACAATAAAATCACATTGACTATTGTAGTATTCTATGATTCGGGTCTTGCCCTCATTAATGAAATCCTGATATTTGGAATCAGTGCTTTTTAAATTTTTCAGGGCAGCTAGATACGCCTTTTCCTCACTTTTCCCACTGCCTTTAAGACTGACCGCGCAACTTGCAAACTTGGTTCCTTCCAAGCCATCTCCGATAAACAGCGTAACCTCTAGATTGTAAATAAAAATAGCCGGTGTTGTTGCCGTTACATCTTTGGTCAGTTCAACAACGTTTGAAGTTAGTATGAAACGCTGGTTGGCAACACTTCCTCCTAATCCATTCTTTGTGGCAATTTGATCCAATCTGTTCTTTAAGATATCATTTGCTGCACCCGGCAGACTTTTTTCATTCCGAGGCACATAAACTTTTAGCGCTATCCGTCCAACATCGTCACTCGACTTAGCTGTATTTTGAGCAACGCACTGCAAGCTGGCAGCGCAAAATATAAGGGTCACAAAACCCAAACAAAACGAGGCACACTTATTTGAGAATCCCATCTTCTATTAATTTCTTTTTCAGTTTATTGGACAGAACTCGGACCACAACGGAAATTGTGACAGAATTTCGTGCATTTTTCTTATTACGCTGTTTTACTTTGTCTTTAAACCGTTCGTCTTGCAGCGTCACAAATTCTGTGTATTTACCACCGTCTTCGAAAAATTCGAAAAAATAATCTTCGTATTTCTTTTGAGCGTTTATCTCGATAAGTATAGGACTGGCCGAACACTCACTTTTCCCCGCATGTATACCTTTGAAAATAACATCCCTTACAGCATTTTTTTTCGCCTGCTCTACTGCATCTTTTTGGTTTTTCCCATTTCCCCATGCTTTAAGTGTATGCGAACCATCCAGCTCGCTACCCATACACTCAGTTTCGAATGTGTAATTACCACCAAGTCTTTTTTGCGATAAGCCAACCTGAACGGCACAGAGAACTATGATGATCGTCAACTTAACTCTCATGTTGTCAATTTAAACCAGTTATCAGGATGTTCACTTTACCCAAACCTTGCACTTCACTTTCGGATTGCAAACCTAATTCGGTCAGCTCATCTCTAATCTGGCGGCTAAAGTTTTCAAACGTGTTTCGTTCTTTTTCCTCTGTAAGATCATCCATATATTCAAGCGGGATATGTACAGAATATGTTCTAGTTGAGCCAGTAACAGAACCCTGCGTTTCCCTTGTCAAAGAATGATGCTTTAGGAAAACGTCTACTATACGAGACAATTCGTACTCCTTGCTCTTATATGAAAATTTAGTATTGAAGTTGGCGTCAACCTCATCAAGAAAACTTATTGATATTGTTCCTTGAAGACCTTCATCCAAGACTCTCTTAAAATGAGCAAAGAGTTTAGGTTGAAAATCGGCTGCTGCACCGTTCATCGCATTCTTCATTAAATTAAAATAGTCATCTCCAACCGTGGTTTTGTCTATTGTCTTTCCAGGAATTGCCTCGTTACCTGTGTATGGGTCCGTAGCGGACATGGTGATTTGAAATTGGGTCTTCAGCCCCTTATCTATTGGTGTCGATACGAGATTGACCTTGACCCATAAATCGGCCGCTAAAACCCTAGCGAAGATGTCTCTCCAACTTTCCTGCTTTTCCAGGGATCTGGCATTGTTCTTTGCTTCCTCCAACTTAATGTCTCCTAGCCTTCGGGCAATGTCCTGTACTTGGAAACTACCGTTTGGCCCACCGAACTTATCTTTTACTACGTTAAGGGCCTGGTTGATACGGTCGTTGTTAATTGCGTTGGCATAATCATAAATTTTTTCAGTAACACCTTGATTATTCACTGTTCTGAAAAATCCGTTCTTTTCCATCCATGCATCCGAAGGAATTATAATCACGCTTGGCTTAAAGCCAAAATCAGTAACAGCTGGAAAGATGTTCTGTGCCTCCAACTGCTTTCTTAATCGGTCGACTTCTACAGTAACAATCACATAGGCCTCAACAGTTTTCTTATCAATTTTTGACACTGGTCTTTTAGGATTCAGTTGTGCCTTTGGAACATAAGTTCCGAATTGCGATGTGTTTCCGAAAAATTCTTTGAAGAAATCTATTTTCTCGTGGTAGAGTGCTACGTCCGTAGGACTCAAAGCAGGTGAAGCTGGTATGTTATTGGCCTCAGTATATCCGGTAAATATTACCGCAAAAATGGCCTGCTGTTTTGCTTTAGCGATACAATCGTTGACATCCTCACCCGTATTCTTTATCTCTAACAGTATTGTACCGTCCCTTCCTTGCTGAAAAGGTTCCCTTGTGTATTCCTGAAACCAAGCATCAATGGCAACCTCGTTCTTTTTCTGAGCATAGGATGCGGTTAACAACTGGAAGGCGATTAGGGTGAGTATTATTCGTTTCATGTTCATTATTGTTTGGAACGCTAAATCCTATTTTTTTAATCGAAGAAAATTCATTCCCAATTGAGCTTTTTTTCCTCCAGTAAAAGTGGTGAAGGCAGGTCCTTCATCGGGGTCGTTAATTGTAAGAGGCGTGCCTGCTAGTGCTGCTTCAACAATTTCCTCTACGTCCGGTTTTTCTTGAAAACGATTATCCCATATTGGCGCTTTTTTATCAACGCTGACAGACCCTACAGAAACATACCTGTATCGTCCTGTTTTGTCGTCTTTCCTAGATTCTAGAATATCAAACGACTGACCCGCTTCCAACCCCTCCTTTAACCCGATTCTTGCGGTTACTGGACCAACGCTTGCTATGGGGGTTACCGGCCTAAATACCTCGTATTTCTTCTGCAATTTAGCCAACACGGCATCAACGTTTCGGTTGACAGACAGCGATATAACCTGCTCTTCTGTCCTCTTTTCTTTGAGAGAAAAGGTAACGATACTGGACGAAATCTCATCACCAACCAGTTTTAGTTTAAACAGATTTGTTGTATCCCAAGCAGCAACGGGATCGATATTCTCGTTTAAAAAATATGACTTGAACTGTTCGGCAATTGTATCATTCCATTGCAATTGATATAGCCATGTTTTGGTAAAAACCGTATAGCCTTCTTTGGTCCTTTCGTAAACCGCTTGGGCACCTTCCACAGCTTTTTGTTTTGCAATATCAATTGAGATGCTGTTGGCCTGTTCCAACGCTAAATCCAACACCATCTTTGCAACGGGTTCATTCGGGGTGAACTTCAAACGATTGAAGACTACAAACGTATTGCCCACCAGTTCCATGTCAAAAAGATAGTCTTCAGCACTTGCCGTGGAATTTGCTAATTCCTTGTCTTCTTCTAAAGCTGAATAGAGTCCACGCTCCTTGATTAGCTCATAATCTAGCTTGCCATCCTCTGTACGATTGAACCATTTGGCAACTAAAGCCTTAGCTATTTGTTTTTCCTCAATGAATTTTTCAATTTGGAAAGGAATATCCTTGGCCAGTGTGTCCAGATCAACAAGTCCACCAGTATTCGATTTAAGCATAGAACCTCCCATCTTTCCTAATGCCTTTCCACCGGCACTGGCGCTTTTCTTGCCAGCTGCGATTCTATCCTCTTCGCTTACCAAATAGTCTTCGGGATTAAAGTTGATGTACGATATATTATGATTATTGTATTTATCGGGAAAAGGATACTTGGAGTATGCGGCAGTCACTTTATCGCTATCAGGAAGCTTCCTTGACTCCACCATTATCATGCTCAAGGAACTTCGTCTATATTTTAGCTCTTCCTGCGCTGAGGTGTTTAATGCTGCAATTAACAGAATTCCGAAAATGGTCACCTGACCAAGTGAACGCCCAATAGCTTTCAGTGATTTCATTTTTGCCATACGGATTTGATTAATCATAGTGTGTTGGTTTTGGTTCAGTTTTTTAGAGAACATCCGTTCAATGTCATGTTCGTCCTATCTGTTCATCTTGATTGCCGCCTTTAAGGGAATATGTTTCCCGTTGAAAGATGAGATTACAAAGCAACCTGGGAACTCACCAGAAGCTCGGACATCGCTGCAAAGCGTCTTGGCTAAATCATAGTCTCTTAAACTTCCTATCGCATATTTATATCCGTCATTGTGTTCAATCGCAACAATCTCTCTCTCAGTCTTGAAACGGTTTCTGAGATCTTCGGAACTAACAAGTGAGCTGCTAGACATTATCTGCACGTGAAATAACGCGGTTGACATATCTTCTTTCATGGGAACAACCTTTGCAACAGTTTCTTTTTTGTCCGCTAGAGCTTTTACTGGCTCATCCACGTTGTGTTCGGACTTTTCCTCCAAAACTGCAGCATCTTTTACGGGAGCTGAACGAACATCTGTAGCCGCTACTCCTGAATTGTCAGCTTCAATCCTTACTGTCTCTTCTTTTTTCCTTACCACTACAATTTCAATATTTGTAGTAGGCAGCTGTTCTATTTTGGTCTGGTCCTCCTCACGATAAGCCAATGTCCCGCTCAGAGTATTAATGCCCGATTCTGTCGCACTTGCCTTTAATTTAAAAGTCACTTCAAATTGGTTGTCCGATGGTAAGGTTTCCCAAAGAAATTTTAGAAGTCCTGCGTTATATCTGACCGTTGCTCCCGCAACGGCTTCCTCCTCAATGAATTGTAGTCCATCAGGAATTTGAACTTCCAGTTTTCCAACACTCGAAACATTGCCTTTGACGACATTTATCTTTACCACGAAAACCTCAGATGGCGAGCAAGTAGGAGGCATTTTTAACGAAGTGGATACTTGAGCCAAACAGCCAATTGTCAAAAGCCCAAAGAAAAGCGAGAGTATAGAGTGTTTCATGGGCAGAGCGTTTTTGTGTTATATTGTTATTGAAGGTGCAGTAAATATATAACAATAATATTATTTCCTACGAAAAGCTGTTTTCTCTCGACAAAAGCAGATTCCGCCACCTAATTGCAGAAGCGGTTCGTGGGTAAAATTGTTCGTTTGGGTACGGTGTTTCAATATCTCAGCATTTTTAGAGCTGGAGTTGAGTTGGTATATTATATAGTGGCTCTGGTCCCAACCCAACAAAATTTCCGAACGTTGGAGAGTAAATCATACACAAACTGATCTAATTATCCTGCTCGATAGAGGCCCAACATAGTAGGGCGCACATTCTATTTTAATGACATATATCATAAAACTATGTCGGACAAATCAGTCCGATTTAACTGGTCGGGTTTTATATTTGTGGCCGAACTAAACAAACAGATGTTCTCAAAAGCGTGCGAATACGGCATACGGGCCACCATCTTCATTGCTTGGAATACAGGCAAGGAGAATAGGGTCAATCTCAAGGAGATTGCTACCGAAATTGGTTCGCCAGAGGCATTCACCGCTAAGATTTTGCAGCAGTTGGTTAAGGCGGGGCTCATTACTTCTGTTAAAGGTGCGATGGGTGGTTTTACGCTGAATACCGAAACGGCAGAAACTCTAAAGTTGAGCACGTTGGTGGCCGCCATTGATGGAGACAGCATCTACCGCAGCTGCGGATTGGGGTTAAAATCGTGTAACGCCAAAGAACCCTGCCCCATGCACAAACAGTTTATGGTAATTCGTGAACAATTGCGCGAAATGCTAGAGAACACACCCATTTCTGACCTGACAGAAGATTACGGAGATGGCCTTACTTACTTGAAACGAATTCCTGAAACAATAGAGCTTAATTAAACCATAATAAGATGAACACAGACACAATGACAATTGGAGAAATGGTGGCGGAGAATTACCGTACCGCTCCTGTTTTTAAGAAATACGGCATCGATTTTTGCTGCAAAGGCGGCAGAACCATCGAAGATGCTTGTGCCACAAAGGGCATTGACCCAAAGCCACTTCTTTCTGATCTTGAATCAGCAATTAGTGTGAAGGACGACAGCGCGGTGGATTACACTACGTGGAAGTTGGACAGATTGGCCAATCATATTGAAGATGTGCACCATAGCTATGTGGTTGAGGCTACAGAACAGTTAAAACCGTTCTTAGACAGAGTGGCAAAGGTGCATGGCGATGGACATGAGTACCTGTTAGAAGTACGCGATATGTTCTACGAAAGTGCGGGCAACTTGGCGCAGCACATGAAGAAGGAAGAGTTGATTCTTTTCCCATTCATAAAGAAGATGCAAATGGCAAAAGATGCGGGAGAGCCAATGCCACAGCCACCTTTCGGAACGGTTGCAAACCCAATTGCCATGATGAAGGCAGAACACGAGGACGAAGGAGAGCGCTTTGCAGCAATGAGCGAACTGACTAATGGTTTCACTCCTCCAGAGTACGCTTGCAACACGTGGAGAGTATCCTACAGTCTTTTGAAAGAATTTCAGGATGATCTGTTTCAACACATTCACTTGGAGAATAATATTCTGTTCCCAAGCGCACTAGAGTTGGAGAAGGGACCCGTATCTGCATAGAAACGGGTGTGAGGTGGAATGAAAACGGCCCGTTATGGGCCGTTTTCTTTTTCTTCGGACTTTGAATAAGTGCTTACCGAAAAATCAATGAATTACGTCATTGCGAAAAATTTCAATTTCGAAATTTTGTGGCAATCTCTGATTATAATGAGCCGACTGCCGCGAAAACTCCGTTTCACTTCGTATTCTCGCAGTGACGAGCACGAAGATTAGTCTAAGTCTGGCTCGAAAAACATGAAAAACGGAAGCCATCCCTTTTTAGAACGCCAGTGGGTTATTGTGGCCTTGGGCAATTTTGTCGTGGCTGCGCTGATGGGGCTGATCCTTCGGGCGACACCACTGTTCGGTTTTCCGTGGCTTCATTTCCGCAACATGACCCATGCCCACAGCCATGCCGCCATGATGGGGTGGCTCTACATGGCCGTTTTTGCGCTGCTCATGCATTTTTTTCTTCCGATGGAGGAACGTAAAAAGAAGAAGTATAAACGACTTTTTGTGCTGCTTCAGATTGCTGTGATTGGTATGATGGCCAGTTTTCCGTTTCAGGGCTACGGGCCGATTTCCATTTCCTTTTCGGCACTGCATCTTTTCAGTAGTTACGCCTTTCTCACATTTATTTGGAGAAATGCCCAATCGGAAAGCAGACAACCAATCATTCTTCTGAAAACCGCCATTGTGCTGATGATGTTCTCCACGCTTGGCGTGTATGCCTTAGGCCCTGTAACGGCCAAAATTGGGCGCATGACTGATGCCTATCATCTCTGCATTCAGTTCTTCCTACATTTTCAATTTCAGGGATGGTTTGTATTTGCTATTGCCGCGCTGTTGCTCCAACGCTTGTCGCAATTGGGCATTTCGATGAGCCGAACGCTTTTCCGCATATTTCATGTATCGTTGTTGGTTGCCGTGTTCGGAATGATGGCGCTTCCAACGGTTCAATACACGCAATTGACAGCATTGCTTCCTATCAATACCATTGGTGCGTTAGCTCAATTGCTGGCGGTTGTGCTGCTGCTTGGTTTCCTTTTTGGGGTGAAGGATAGATTCAGCAAACCATCTTTATGGATACAGGCTTGTGGCTGGATGGCACTTGGTTCTATCCTGCTCAAAGCCATCGGGCAGGCGGTTTTGAGCTGGCCTGAAATAGCGATTATTCCTATGAATATTCGACCCATGGTCATTGGGTTTATCCATCTGCTCATGCTTGGTAACATCACTGCTTATTTGCTGATGGTGCTGCTACAGAACCAGGTTTTCCAGACCGATTTGATCTCTTTTCGTTTGGGCATTTCATCCTTATTCTCAGGATTGATCATCACCGAATTCTTACTCTTTGCGCAGGGAACTTCCATTTGGGTAGGTTCGGGTGGATGGGATTTCTATGATGAAACGCTGTTTGCAGGAAGCATTCTCTTACTCTTAGGCGTGATTGGCCTGTTTCTCTCCGTTGTTTTTACCCAAGGTAATCCATCGAATTCACATGAAATAGCCACAGATGCACGGATTAGCACAGATAAACAGCACTGATATCCTTTTTCTCTGTGAAAAATCAGTGGAAATCAGTGCATCTGTGGCAAAAACATGTTTAAGTAGTGTTAAAATTAGAACCAATTGCCCCGTATTTTTAATCGTAAACCAGCACTTGTAAAATGAAACTTCGGCTCCTTCCGCTTCCTTTGGTTCTTCTCGCCCTTGTATTAGGTATTGTCGGTGGTTGGATCCGTTTGGGTTGGCAAATCGATTTGTTGCCGTCTAGCTATTTACACGGCCTGCTCATGACAGGAGGTTTCCTCGGAACGCTCATTGTTTTGGAGCGAACCGTTTCCATGCCTTCCACTTGGTGGCGGGCGTTTCCAGCAATCTCGGCTCTCTCCACCATCTTCTTTCTTGCGGGCAACAAACAATTGGGAATTGCTGCGCTGATGGTTGGAAACGTGGGATTGTTAGCCGTTTACATCATCCAAATGGCCAAGCACAAGGACGCCTATTGGTACATGCTGCTTGCTGGCGGCACGTGCTGGCTTTTAGGCAATATCGTGCTGCTGAAAGTGGGCCTTATCGCCTCCGCCACTACTTGGTGGATCGCCTTCATTTTTCTGACCATTGTGGGCGAACGCTTGGAATTGACGCGCTATTTGAACGTGCCGAAATGGGCCAAGGGCATTCTTTGGGTGCTGGTTGCGCTCTTGGTGTGTGGTGTGGCCATGCCGTTTCATTCCACCTACGGACAGCAATTGATGGGCGCAGCGTCTATCGGTGCGGCACTTTGGCTCATGCGCTACGACATGGCGCGTATAGGAGTCCGCAAGGAAGGATTTCACCGCTATGTGGCCACAGGTCTGCTGGTGGGTTATGGCTGGCTATTGCTACACGGTCTGTCGGTTTTTCTCATTCCAGACCATCCTCTTTTCTACGATTTCTTCTTGCACACTTTCTTCCTTGGATTTGCATTTTCGATGATTTGGGCACACGCGCCCATCATTTTTCCGGCAATTCTAAAAACCACGCAACGGCCGTACCATCCCATACTTTGGGTTTGGTGGGCATTGTTTCAAATCACGCTGATTGGTAGGCTCGTCTTTGCCTGGTTGGAGAATATTGAAATGCGGAAACTCCTTGGCGGAGCGAATGGCGTAATTATTCTATTGATGTTTGCCACCATGGCAATCACCATGGTCTATCGACTACGAAAAGCGAGTAAAGCTGCTTAAGATTAAGGTAGCTCGAAGCGCGTTTCCCACACTTTACCTGAGGCGGTGTTCTTGACAGAAACTTCCATGAATTCGTCCTTCCCTTCTTTGATTAGGTAGCGTTTCTGAACGATATTCTCTCCAGAACGGCCTTCAATGTCTCCTCCATCAATTGGGTCACCACATCTTGGTAGGAACGGAAACCGGAGCGTAAGCACCTCATCATCTGTCTTCACCAAAGCAGAAGCGGCTTGAAACAACACTTCCTCAAACTTCTCTTGTGCTATTTCCTCGGTTATTTCCTCGTTGGCCTTTGCGTTTAAGTTGCCCATCCATTGAAGGAAGAACTCAACCGATTTATCCTTCACTTCGTTTTGAACATAAAACGGAAAAGGTGAGCGCACATGCGAATGGTCGGCAAACCAAAACTCGAAGGTCAGTTGTACCATTTCGCTATTGGTAAGTTGCTCTTTTGTTGGGATGGTCATATCAACAGTTGTCATTTAAAACGGGCTCTAAGTTATGACGGCAAACTAGTAGGTCCATACTAATCGTGTGTCGGCTCGCAAGATCCGTATGACCTCAAGCCTCAAATATGATTCGTGTCATATTATGATATGCATGTCATCATAAACCTACATTTTTCCGACAAATACTTTTACCCACAAATTAGGAAATGATGTCTCATTCTCCCATTCTCTCAGTCTAAACCAAATCCTATTAACATGGCAACACAGGCCAATTCTGACGATTTCAAACTCTTTGACTTTGCTAAAGAGGAAATCAAAATTCTTCACTTAACGTGGTTCGCGTTCTTCCTTACGTTTTTCGTATGGTTCAATTTCGCTCCGATGATTAGCTATATGCTAGAGGATCTCAAATCCATTGGACTTGACAAATCACACATTAAGGCTTTACTCATTTGCAACGTGGCATTGACCATTCCAGGTCGTGTAATCATTGGGGCGATGGTAGACAAGTATGGGCCTCGGAGGGTATTTGCAGGACTGATGATAGTTATGGCCATTCCGGGATTAATGTTTGCATTCGGAACCTCATTCATGCAGTTACTCATCTCCCGATTGCTTCTTTCGGTCATCGGTGCTGGGTTCGTAATTGGTATTAGAATGACTGGACAGTGGTTTCCACCAAAGCACATAGGCCGTGCTGAAGGATTCTACGCTGGTTGGGGAAACTTTGGTTCTGCGGCAGCAGCATTCACCATTCCAGCTTTGGCGCTTTATGTCTTCGGAGGATGGAGATGGTCCATGGCTTTCAGCTCGATAATCTGCGCTCTTTATGGTGTCTTCTACTACTTCGCAGCACGCGATCTTCCAAAAGAAGGAGCAACCAAATCTTATCACTTTGTGGCGGCTAAGAAGGTCGGTCCGATGTTGGTGAGTTCTTACGGAGACCTTGTTCAATACATCTTATGGTCATTCCCGCTTTATGGAGCACTTGGAGTTTTAGCGTGGCGCTTAGGCGGACTGATGGTAAACGGTGAACCCGTCATCTCATCAACCATCGTGAATGTGATTTACATTGTACTTGCAGTCTGGTATCTCTGGACCGTTTTTGGCATCGTCAAAGAAAATCTACCTCACTTGAAAGCAGGAGTTGCTGAGGAAGATAAATACCACTGGGGAAGTATTGCGGCACTCAACTCTACGTATTTCGCAAACTTCGGAGCTGAACTTGCGGTTGTTTCTATGCTTCCTTGGTTCTTTCTAACTGTTTTTGAAAACCTGACAAATGCGGGTGGCGAAAAAGTAATGACTCCAGTTTTAGCAGGTATGGTGGCAGGCTCGTTCGCCTTTATCAATCTGGTTGCGAGGCCCTTAGGAGGATATCTTTCAGATAAGATGACCAAACGTAAAACCACCATGTTGGTCTACATGGCAGGTATTGCAGCAGGTTTCTTCGGAATGGGGATGATTGCTAAATACGGGCCAATTGATGCTGAAGGTGTTCAGACCATTGTGCCGATGTTCGAAGGAATGTGGTGGTTGGTTGTGGCGGTGGCCATCACCATGGTATGTTCCATGTTTGTTCAGGGTGCTGAAGGCGCCACGTTCGCTTTCGTTCCACTTATTAACCCAAAAATCCAAGGTAAGATTGCAGGTATGTCTGGTGCATACGGAAACGTAGGAGCGGTTGTTTATCTGGTAATCTACTCGCTTGTTGATGCAAAAACGTTCTTCATGATAACAGCAGCTGGGGCAGCAATCAGTTTAATCTTCTGCTGGATTATGCTAAAAGAGCCAGAGCACTCACACGCTGACGAATAAAAATGATGCACATCATAATTCTAATGAAGTAGTAAACATAGTTTCGGTTAACCAAATCAGCATAATCAAAAACCAAGATCATGGCAGTAAACATTGAAAAGTGGGACGTTGAGGACGAATCGTTCTGGAACTCCACGGGAAAGAAAATAGCCAATAAGAACCTCTGGATTTCCATTCCAGCACTCCTACTTGCATTTGCAGTATGGATTATGTGGGGGATGTTGGTCACCTACATGAAGGATTTCGGGTTCACTTTCGGTCTTCTCGAAGGGCTTGTTGAAGGCACCGCAGAATACACAAAAGCGCTGGGAGACATCAATAGTATGTATTACACCTTGCCTGCCATCGCAGGTTTGGCTGGTGCAACGCTAAGACTTCCTAATTCCTTTCTAATTGCACTTGGCGGTGGAAGGAATGTCATCTTCGTTTCAACCTTTCTACTCATCATTCCTGCTGTTGGAGCAGGTATCGGTTTGAGCGACATCAATACATCTTACGAATTCTTTGCAGTGATGGCGCTTCTATCTGGTTTCGGAGGCGGAAACTTCTCATCATCGATGAATAACATCAGCTATTTCTACCCGAAAAAGATGCAGGGTTATGCGCTCGGAATGAACGCAGGTATCGGTAACCTCGGTGTTGCTACGATGCAAAAACTCATTCCATTGGTGGTACCATTCGTATTCTTCGGAGCCGTTGGAACAGGTGTAATTAAAGGGGTTGAATTTGCAGGTATTCAGAATGCTGGTTGGGTGTGGGTTCCACTTTTGGTTGCCTCAGCTCTGGCCGCTTACTTCGGAATGAACAACGTAAGCACAGGAACTCCTGAATTGCCAACAACGGCTCAAGGTGTTACCAAAACGCTTATCATGGTGGGTCTTGGATTACTCGCTGCAGCGGTTGGCGCTTATTTGTTGATTATTCTGAAAGTCAATATGTGGATAGTGCTTCCAGTGGTTATTGTGTTGGCAGTGTTGCTAATGAAATATGCCACGCCTTCAAGCATAAAGGGCAATCTGAACAAACAGCTTTCTATTCTTAGCGATAAGCACAATTGGATTATGACTATCATCTACACGATGACATTCGGTTCATTCATCGGATATTCTGCTGCTTTCCCAAAACTATGTCAGGATATTTTCCCAACTGCAGATTATCGACTTTGGGTGTTTATTGGGCCAGCCATCGGAGCGCTTGTCCGCCCAGTTGGAGGTATCATTGCTGATAAGATTAACAGCGGTGCTAAAGTTACCATGTGGAGTACGATCCTTCAGATCTTTGCCGCGTTGGCAGTTGCTTATTTTGTTATTCAAACGAGAGAATTGAAAGTAGATCCAACAGCTGATCCATTGACTTACTGGTGGCCTTTCTTCGGTGCGTTCATGATGCTTTTCCTTGCAACAGGAATTGGTAACGGATCCACATTCCGAAGTATTCCTTACATCTTCAGTAAGGAAAAAGCGGGTCCTGTTTTGGGTTGGACTGCTGCGATTGCCGCTTACGGTGCGTTCATCATTCCTAAGGTGTTTGGTGAGCAGATTAAGGCTGGACACGCTGAATATGCGCTTTACGGATTTGCTATTTATTACGTGATTTGTCTATTGCTGAACTGGTGGTACTACCAAGGCCCGAAGCGAGAATTCGACAATCCATAAAGTTGTTTAGAGTTGTGAAACGAATGAGGCCGCCCAATTGGGTGGCCTTTTTCTTCTAAATTAGGTTAGGAATTAACGCCCATAATGCACTTACACGGCAGCAATAAGTTTCTCTCCTTTACCGGCAGCATCGGTGAACTGGCGCACAGTGATATTCTGAGCGTGGACAGTTCGTGCACCGTTGCCAAAGCTTCGGAACTGCTAGTTCGACCCGAAATCGAATACCTAGTGGTGATGGAAAAAGGGGTGCCTGCTGGGATGGTTAGCAAAGACGAAGTAATCACGCACGGCATGCTGAAGCGCGACTCGCTGGAGGCTTCCATTTCCGACATCATGAATTCGCAGATTGTTTCTGTAGAACAGGATGCCAAGGTTTTTGAAAGTTTGATGTTCATGGTGAGACACGACCTCAAATACCTTTTGGTCACGGATGGAAACAAACCGATTGGTGTGGTCACTCAGGATGATTGGCTGGTTGACCAGATCAACTATCCGACCATGCTTTTGCGCAAGATTCAGGATGCTACCGACATGAAAACGCTGGTTGCTCTACAGGAAGAGGCCAAAGAACTCGTTTGGAAAAATTTCATCGATCAGGGAAATGCCACTGCATTGACGAATGTGGTGACGATGATTAACGATACCACAACCAAGCGCATCATTCAGATGGCTTTGGATGAAATGAGCAGCACGGGAAAAGGCATTCCACCCGTTCCGTTTGCTTGGATTGGAATGGGAAGTGAAGGTCGAAAATCCCAAACTTTGAGCACCGATCAAGACAACGGAATCATCTACGATGAGGACGATACTGTGGATGCTACAGAAACGAAAAACTGGTTTCTCGCATTCGCCAAAATCATCACCACCAATTTGGATCGATGTGGATTTCCGTTCTGCGAAGGGAACATCATGGCCACCAATCCAGCGCTTTGCAATCCGATATCTGAATGGAAAAAGTTGTTTAAGCGAATAATGACCAAGGCAGATGCAAAAGAGTTGTTGGAAGCTTCCATCTATTTTGATTTTCGCTGTATCTATGGTAAAAAGCAACTTGTGGATGAGCTCTGGGAGCATCTTTTCGCAGAACGCGAAATTCACACCCTTTTCATGCGGCATCTGGCCGAAAACATGTTGGAGGCAAGTCGGCCACCGATCAAAAAGATCCAATGGCATCTTCCAGGTTTTATGAATGTGACGCCTCCACCTTTCGACCTAAAAAGAGAAGCTACAGCACCTTTGGATGCAGCCATGCGATTATTGGCACTCAATGATGGGATTACCCAAACCCACACATTGGAGCGCCTTCAAAAAGTGATGGAAAAAGGGCGGATGCCCAAATCGTTGGCAGATGAAGTGAAGCGCGCATTCGATTTTGTGCTTCGTTTGCGTTTCCGATTGGAATTCAATAACCCAGATTCGCCCGACAAACATCGGGTTGATGTTGGTCAGCTTCTGCCTTTGCAGGTAGAAAACCTGAAAGACGCATTGAAAGCCATTTACACATTACAGGATTACGCATTTAAGCAGGTGACGCAAACGAGCGTGCCATGGTCAATGAGATAAGATGCTGAACAGGACAGACACACGGAAAAAACATTGGATTTTCTTCGGGCTTACGGGCCTTGGGGCGGTGGCTGTCATCATGCTTATCGGCTATCTTTTTTGGAGCGATATGACCGAAGAGGAAAAGCAAATGACGCTGCAACTTCACGACCGTTTTGTGATCTACACGGCTGTGGCACTCGGCATTATGCTGCTCATCAGTTCGCAATTCATCCTATACATTTTCCGCAATTACATTTCACCGATTGAAAAACTGATTGAGGAAACGCGTTTGATCACCGTGGCCAATTCCAAATACCGCATCAAGCCAGAAGGGGCAACAGAAACGCACGACCTCACGGCAGTAATCAACGAACTGGCGGATGCTTACATCTCGCTCAAAACCGATGTACGAAACATTGTCAAGCAATCGCAGGCAGGGTTTGATGTGGAGAAAAAACGGCTTGAAACGCTCATGTCGCAAATACCCGAAGGTGTGGTGGTCTGCAACTACGATGGCCGAATTCTTCTGTTCAATCATCAGGCGCACAAACTATTCTCATCCAAAATTGAAGATGTCGAAAAGCTTGATGAAGGCATGTTGGGATTGGGCCGTTCCATCTTCGGAATCTGTAACAGAAATCCCATCATCCATGCCTTGAATTTCCTTCAGAACCGATTGAATGAAGGAATCAACAACCCAACATTCAACTTCATTACCATCAGGCGCGGCACGCAGTTTCTTCGTGTAAATATGGCCGTGGTTTTATCTCACGAATCAGAAGATGCCATCGTTTCTGGTTACGTGCTCACATTCTCCGACATCACCCACGAAATCATCAGCAGCAGTCAGCGCGATATTTTCCTACAATCCCTCACCATTGGTTTGCAAACTGGGTTGGGAGAAATTGCTGGAGCAGCAAAAACCTTATCGAGCGACCCGAGATTGACTGGAAGTTTCGCCTCAGAAACAGATACAATTAAGCGGAATGTGGATGGAATTCTAGCACAAATTGACCAGATTGCCGTACAACATGCTAACCGCCTAGACGAACCGAAGGAAACGGAATTCATCCTGAGCAATGAGCTGATTCAAATGCTAGTTGAGGATATAAAAAAGCATTTCAATATTGAAGTAAGGACGGAGATTGAAGAAGGATTGTGGCTACAGGTTGCGAGTTATACCATCGTACGAGGGGTGATGTATTTCTTGGGGCAACTCACCAATCATGTCGAGATAAAAGCGGTGGATCTGATGCTCGAAAAACAAGATGAGAATGCGGTGCTGCGTGTAGTTTGGGAGGGGAAACCTATTCAAGTTCAGACCATTTTAGAATGGAAGCAATGCCCGCTGATGACGCAAGCAAAAAAGAAAGATCAGTACAGTTTTAGGAGTTTGCTGGTGGGCGAGGATGAGCAAGGCGAGTTGGAACCGAATGATATGGCAACCAGTGTACGTTTTCAGATGCCAGTACAGAAACCGGAGACGAGCTGGAGCGCTGAACATATAAAGAACTCAAGACCCGTATATTACGAATTAGACCTGTTCAGTCACGAAAGCCAAAGCACCAATTTGGACGACATGCTGCTGAGCGAATTGAATTACGTGGTTTTCGATACCGAAACAACTGGTCTTGATCCAACTGGTGGGGATGAGATTATTTCATTGGCCGGAGTGCGTATCATCAACGGCAAATTACACAGCGAGGACACATTCGACCAATTGGTAAATCCCAAAAGGAATATTCCGCTCGTATCCTTGAAGATACACGAGATCTATCCAGAAATGTTGGCCGACAAACCAACCATCGATAAGATTCTTCCTCGGTTTTATCGCTATGCAGAGAATTCGGTACTGGTGGCCCACAATGCTTCTTTCGACATGCGTTTCCTACAGATTAAGGAAGAACAGACTGGAATTCGATTTACAAATCCAGTGCTTGACACGCTTCTACTCTCGGCTGTCTGCCATCCAAAGCAGGAACTACACAACATCGAAGACATTTCGCAACGGCTAGGAATTGAGCTCGTAGGAAGACACACCGCCTTGGGTGATTCCATTGTCACGGCCGAAATTCTCTTGAAATTAATCCCGATTCTTGAAGCTAAAGGCATTCGCACGCTGAGAGAGGCACGAGAAGCAAGTATGAAGACCTCCTATGCGCGTATCTCATTCTAGGCATTAAAGGAGAATTCATTTCTTTTCAAATTCAACGGATACTTAAGTGTTCCGCAAACCATAATATATATCAGGTTTTTTCATGTGCGAGGTCACATTTTTGCATGATTACACGGTCTACTTTCGGCATCAGGTAAAGCACGTTTAATAACTCTTCACGAAGATGGAGTTTCAACTTAAACTGAAGTAACCATGTCACACGAAAAAGACAGCATTCCGGCCTTCTATCTCGAATTCAGAGAGCGGTTCAAAGAAGTCGGAGATCAATACGAAAATCTCGGAAAAGCAGTACACCAACAAGGCCCTTTAGATGAAAGGACCAGAGCGTTGGTAAAACTTGCCATTTCTGGAAGTAGCGGGTTGAACAATGCATTCCGAACCCATGTAAGAAAAGCCCGTCAGCAAGGGTTGACAAGAGAAGAAATGGAGCACGTTGCTCTCCTTTTCCTGCCTACCAAAGGACTTTCTACAACCATGAAAGCCTTAAAGTTGATTAAGGCAGAATTTGAAAACGACTAACCAAAGGCAGTAATCTGCCACAAAATCATATGAAATGAAAAAAACAATCTTATTTGCTTCGCTATGTGCGCTGTTTATCTCTCCGCAGGTAAAAGCACAGTTTACGGTTGATGCCGAGGTTCGTCCACGAGGGGAAGTGACCCACTCGCTGAAGAAACTGGCCGTTGCCAACGAGAAGGCAATTTTCACTATCAGTCAAAGAACTCGATTAAACACAGGATACAAATCGAAGTGGGTTGACATCTATCTATCGCTTCAGGATGTACGTGCTTGGGGTAGTTCTCCACAATTGACCAGCGCTGATGGAAATACAACTTGGTTGCATCAAGCGTATGCCGTTGGTCACATGGCCAAGTGGTTGGATATCAAGGTCGGACGTCAGGAAATCAACCTTGATGACCAGAGGATATTCGGTGCTGTGGGTTGGGCACAGCAGGCAAGAAGTCATGATGCTGCAATCTTGCAATTCAAGCCTATGGAAAAAATGAAATTGGATATTGCAGTGGCATACAACCCAACCAAAACAACTACACCAGGCGGAAATTATAAGACATTTCAGTATCTCTGGTGGCACGGAGAATTTGGCAAGGTAAAAGCCAGTGTTCTGTTCTTGAATAACGGAAAACAGGTAAGCTCTACTTTGGCAACAGACTCTGTTGCGTTCTTATCGCCAAGTATGAATACCACTTTCGTAAAATATGCTCAGGATAAGGTCTATTTTACGCAAACGGTCGGTTTCAGGGCTGGATACGATGCAGAGAAATTCTCAGCATTCGGAGCCCTATACTACCAATTGGGGAACAATGGAGGTTTCGCAGCAGTTGCAAACGATTCCATCAGCGATGTAACAATCACAAAGAAGAATACTGCGGCCTTGATGGCTCGACTTGACCTAATGGGCAAACTCGGACCTATCACATTAACAGGTGGTTACGAATACCAAAGCGGTAACAGCCAAGTGACACCAGATGCTAATGACCAGGCCTTTTCGCCTTTCTACGGAACCAACCACAAGTTCAATGGTAGAATGGACTACTTCTATGTGGGCAACCACTTTGGGTCGGTAGGTCTGCATGATGCATTCCTCGGTGTAAAATACAACCACAAAAAAGGTTTCTATATCGGAATTGACGGCCATTATTTCGCTTCGGCAAATGATGTGAAAGACCCAGTTCTCGGAACTGCAATGAGCTCAACACTGGGCGGTGAAATCGACCTTACATTTGGATACAAAGTGAGTCCGAGCTTGATTTTTGAAGCTGGATATGCAAATATGTTCGGAACATCAACAATGGAAGCGCTTAAGAAAGTACCAGCCGGCAGCAAGAACGAAATTTCAAATTGGGGCTACATAATGATAGTCTTCAAACCGAAAATCTTCGATAGCGAAAACTACCAGTTGAAGCAAGAAGAGAAAAAAGTAGGTTAACAATTTCAGCTTACACAAAGAGAATGGCGGGCCAAAACCCGCCATTCTCTTTTTCAGGTCATTCCATATTATGATATAAATCACATTGCCATCTCAGTCGAATTCGGTTATTTACGCCAAGATATAACGCTATGAAAATCATTGATACAAAAACGGGGAAACGGGTTGGAGAAGAAACGCGTGAGATTAACAAGAAACTGAAGGAGGAAGATCCGATTCTGCGCAATGCCACAAAGGATTTAGATCAGGAAGAATTGTCTCCAATGGATCCACCAGAAGCGCACGAAACGAACACTCCGAATGCCGTAAAGCCAGGAGAAGAGCACCCGCTCATTCAGCAATACATGAAAGAGCATGTGGCGGCCATCGAGGTGGTAGATGATTTTGAAGGCGCCATGAATAAGTTCAAGGAAGCACGTTATGTACTCAACGATGAAATAAATGGCTCGTTCCGTAGATTCTTCGAGTTTTTTGAGAAGAATCTTCTTGACCACAACCGAAGAGAAGAACGCGAACTGTTTCCTTTGCTTCATCTGCGCTTGATTGAAGACGGTGAGCACGGTGGGGGTGATAACCCTACAACGGCTGTTGATATGATGGAGGACGACCACGTAAAGTTCATTCAGCTTGCGGCACTCGCGTTCAATCTATTGGGATTAGCCGCTCGACTTCCTGACCCAAATTCGAGACACTTTACATACGATGTGGCCTATGACAATGCCCGAGAGTTGATTGAGATGATTCGGTTACACATTTATCGAGAAGATAATGTTCTGTTTCCTCTTGCTCATAAACTCATCTCGAAGGAAGAGTTGAGCGCCATGAAAGCTTAATCTTGCAAAATGCGGAAAACATATTGACCGATTCGTTCGGAAGAAAGCACGATTACTTGCGCATTTCGCTTACCGAGCGTTGTAATCTGCGATGCTTCTATTGCATGCCTGCAGAAGGAATTCCGCTCAGGCCAAAGGATCACTTTATGCGAACGGAAGAAATTATTTCCATCGCAAAAACCTTTGTAAATCTTGGCGTAAAGAAGATTCGACTTACGGGAGGCGAACCGCTGATTAGAAAAGACGCGGCCAATATCATCAAACAACTTTCGGAGCTACCTGTTGAACTTGGAATTACCACCAATGGGATTCTTTTGGATCAATTTGTCGATTGTTTTGAAGAATGTGGCTTAAAGGCGGTTAATGTGAGTCTGGACAGTTTGCAGCATGAAAAGATGGCCGCCATGACCAGACGCGACTATTTCGACCGCATTATGTCCAACATTCAATTGCTCATTGATAGAGGGTTTGAGCTCAAGATAAACGTAGTTGTGATGCGCGGAACCAATGACGATGAGCTAACAGACTTTATAGAGTGGACGCGTAAAACGCCAGTACACGTTCGTTTTATCGAATTCATGCCTTTTGGAGGAAACGAATGGAGTTGGGAAAAGGGCGTTTCGCTTGAAGAAATCCTAACCAAAACCACAGAAAGATTCGGGGCATTCGGTTTTGAGCGAATTACCGATAGACCCAACGACACATCTAAGAATTATCGACTTAAGGATGCCAAAGGAACTTTTGCGGTAATCAGCTCTGTCACAAATCCATTCTGCGACACCTGTAACCGTATTCGGCTTACTGCCGATGGCAAGTTGAAGAACTGCCTGTTCTCAAATTCTGAAACGGACCTTCTTACCGCCTTGCGCGCAAATGAGGATGTCGTTTCTCTTATTCAGGACAACGTTTTAAACAAGCAGTCGAAACGAGCTGGAATGGATTCCTTGACTGACTTTTCGAACCCAGAACTGAATCAACAGAACAGAAGTATGGTAAGCATTGGCGGATAGCCGATCCCCATTTTCTCTTCAGGTGTTATATTCGGCCATAAATTCCCGTTAATGAAACAACCAGACATTCAGCAGCTAGACCAGCTGTTTAGAACATATTGTACAAAAAAGTGGCGAAGTGTTGCTGTTGAAAACACCTCAACGTTAGCTTTCAAAAAGGGGGAGACCATTTTCAAAGAAGGTCAGCGGATGGAAAACATGTACATGGTTGATAAGGGGCGTGTTAAGGTGTATTCTAACTATACGAAGGACATTGAGGTCGTAATCCGGTTTGCATCTGATGGTCAAACGCTCGGCCACCGAGGCTTGGGAGAAGACCACGTATTTCCTATAACCGCTGAAGCCTTGACTGAAACAACAATCAATATCCTTCCACTTAATGTTTTCGAAGACCTATTGAAGAACAACAATGAGTTCTGTTATTATTTCATGTTGTTCGTTTCTGAGGAGTTGAGACGATCTGAGCGTCAGCAGAAGAATCTGCTTAATATGACTGTGAAACAGCGGGTTGCAAAAGCTGTGAAAATGAATTTAGAGGCTTTTGGTTTCAGTAAGGAAGACCCGACATTATTGAACTATACAATTTCGCGAAAAGACATCTCTTCCTTAGCAAACACGACTTACGAATCCACGGTTAGAAGTCTGAGCGAACTACAATCTGAAAATGTGATTGAGATTGTTGGGAAAAAGCTCAAGGTCATTAATCAGGAAAAGCTTTGTGAGATAACCGCCTGTTAACGTGCGTTGATTTCCTAATCAATAAGGTAATTGCTTTATCTGAAGACACCTCGTTTTTAGCCATTTCCTATTTACGTTTTCAATCCTCTTTTTCGTTTGCATAAAAAAAACTGACTTGAAAGAGAGTCAGGAGTGGGTTTAGTAGCCACATTAAGGCTTTGACAAAGATGTTTTTATAAATGAAACGCCAACCCGAGATTAACGGATTGGCGTAAAAAAGACAATGGTCAGCACCGACCGAAATCGGAAACTGACCATTGGAGAACAACAACCATCCTAGTTGTTCTTTGACTTGAACCCTGGGAAATAACTCCCTGGCTTACGTATCGTTTTTCTGTTCCAATTCCAGATTACCAATTGGTAACCTCTCCATAGGTAGTCAACTGGAGTTACCAAGAAGTGAACGAACCTTGTGAACGGAATGATGGCAATCATGAAGAAAGCCGAAATAATGTGCATCTGCACTAGCCAAGGCATGGCGCTTACAGCGGCAATGTCAGGATTAAGAGCAAAAATGGATCGCATGTATGGAGTAAGAACTGAAGCAAACCAAGAGGATCCCCAGCGAACAAAAAACGCCACACCTAGACCTGTTACAATTTGTGTGATTAGTACAGCATAAACCAACATGTCCATCTTATTGCTCACTATCAGTATCCTTGAATTTCCCAAACGTCTCTTAATCAACAACACCAAACCTAGCAATGAGGCTAGGCCGAATGCGAATGAACTGAATTCTAGAATAAGCAAGCGCACTGGTTCTCCGTTCCAAGCTAAAACTGAACTTGGGAAAAGGAAAGCGATAAGGTGACCGAAGAATATCACCAACAATCCGTAGTGGAATGGCTGACTGCCCCAAAACAACTGCTTTCTTTCTAAGAATTCAGATGAAAGCGATGAAACTTGATACCCTCGGTTCATATAACGATAAATAGACCCGATAAGGAAGATGAAAAGACACACGTATGGCAAGGCCGCGAACATCAATGTGTTCAGCATTCCCCATTGGGCTTCCAATCCAGTTTTTAGCAGATATACCGTACCAGCTGCTACCACTAACATACCCAAGAGTACACCAGTAAAGTTGGTTTTAGCGGGTTCGCGTACCGTGTACGAGTCGTTAAGCACAAGCTTGGCGTTAACAATCGTATATATTGCCACTGCTGTGATCAATAATGCACCTATGACCAACCAAGTGATCAAACTGTCTAGTTGAAAGGCGCCATTCGTTTGCAAAAGTGTCGTCATGACTTCTGGTTTTTAATAGGTATGTGTGTGATGTTGCATGTACCGCACTCCGAAACAGGTGCTGCGGCTCTTAATGGATCGATATTGGGCTTTACTTCCGCAATGGCGACCTCTTTGAAATCTCTGTTAAGCATAATTAGAAGTGCTTCGATGGCATCTTTGTAGATGTTCCCATTTCGCTGACCTTCAAGAATGACCGCATTGTGCTTTTTCTTCAGCATCTTAGTACGGATCTCAATTCTGCGATCACCGAATTCCTTTAGCATCATTCTAAGAGCAGGTATCATTACTCTACCTGCCAATTCTTCTCTAAAATTCTCATCCTCAATCAGCGGAAGAAGGGTAAGAACACTTCCTAGATTATCTGGAAGTTCTTCTCCACAATCGTTGTTTACCGCTGCTTGCTCACGTTTCATGTTCACAAGGAACTCTCCGCGCTTGTAATCCTCACCGAATATTACAAATCCGAGATCGAGGTAGCAGATAGCTTGGATGTGGAAGGTTTTAGCATAAACCTCTTCAATCTCGTGCTGATCCGTTTCGCTCACCCAATCAGCGTAGCGCTGAAGTGCCTCTGCAGCTTCTGGGTAATCTTGTTTCAGCACGGAAACAACATCTAGAACCTGCAGCTTAATACCTGACGTAGGATACTTGAAAATATCCGCCATCAAGGCATATTGCTCATATGTTAGCGTGGCGATCATAGTCCTCGCTCTGGCTTTTGTTTAAATCCGAAACCAGTGTTTCCTTTCACATCTGCCGTTGCTTCCAGCATTTCGATGCTTTCTTCACGGTGTGCTGGTGGAATTACAAATCTTTCTTCGAATGTTGCCAAGGCAGTCAGTCTGAAAATCTCGTCTGCTTCTTTGGAATTTGTCTTTCCTCCTTCCAATGCAGCAGCTACTTCTTCCTGGGTCAAATCTCCCACGGTTGTGTCTCTTCTACTGATCTTAACAGCAAGCAATTTCTTCAGTACATCTTCCACTTTCTTGTTGTCTCCAGCGGTGAACAATGAAGCTAGATATTGCATTGGCAATCTTGATTTCTCAATTCCTGCCCACAAGCTATCCGTTGTGCTATCATACACACCATCAGCATCTACGCTGGCCATTGCTGGCAACATCGGTGGAACGTAGAACAAGTTTGGCAGTGTTCTGAATTCTGGGTGAAGTGGTAAGGCAATTCCCCACACTTTCACGAATTTGTAAACTGGAGATTGCTGTGCTGCTCTTATTGTAGAGTCGGCAATTCCGTTCTCTTTTGCTGCTTTAATCACGTTTTCATCAAACGGATCGAGGTAAATTCCTAACTGAGCATCTACAAGATCTTTTTCTTCAGCTGATGCTACTTTCTCAATCTGATCTGCATCATAAAGCATTACTCCTAGGTAACGGATACGACCTACGCAGCTGTGCATACATGCTGGTGCTTGTCCGCTTTCTAAACGTGGGTAGCAAAGGATACATTTTTCAGATTTACCAGTATTCCAGTTGTAGTAAGTCTTCTTGTAAGGACATGCTGTAACACACATTCTCCAAGCTCTACATCTTTCCTGATTGATAAGTACCACACCATCTTCACCTCTTTTGTAAAGAGCGCCTGATGGGCAAGATGCAACACAGGCAGGGTTCAAACAGTGATTACAGATACGTGGCAAATAGTGCAACGACATCTGCTCCAATTGGAACATGCTTTCTTGCTCGGCTGGCGTCAGGTTTTTGAAATTGACATCATTACGAGCATAGTCAGGCGATCCACCTAAATCATCATCCCAGTTTGGCCCAGATTTAAGGTCGATGTTCTCGCCTGTTACAAGAGATACTGCTCTTGCAGTTGGTTGATCATCTCCTTCTGGAGCATTGAACAAATCCTCATACTTATAAGCCCAAGGCTCATAGTAGTCTTCCAGAACGGGCATGTTCGGATTGTGGAAAATGTTCTTCAAACCTTTCAGCTTTCCAGCACCTTTCAGCGATACTGAATTTGCATTCTTTTCCCATCCACCTTTGTAGATGTCCTGATCTTCCCACTTTGTTGGATAGCCAGTACCTGGTTTTGTTTCCACGTTATTCCACCACATGTATTCTGCACCTTTTCTGTCGGTCCAAATGTTTTTACATGCTACAGAACATGTGTGGCACCCGATGCATTTATCGAGGTGAAACACCATTGAAATCTGTGATCTTATATTCATAACCTGTGGAGTTATTAGTTGATGGTTGTTTGTCGAGATTTACTCGTCTTTACCTATTTGTTCTTTTTCTACTTCTCTAAAAGACAACTTTGTCCATTCTTCGTACGAGTACGTGCGTGTCTCTATTTACTCCTACTGGTCCCCAGTAATTGAAGTGGTAAGTGAACTGTCCGTAACCACCAGCCATCAAGTTTGGCTTGAGGTGTACACGTGTGAAACTGTTGTGTCCACCCGCTCTTCGGTTACCTCTCACTTGCGATTTTGGAACCGAGTATGTTCTCTCTGGAGAGTGATACACGATACAAACTCCGCTTGGAATTCTGGCGCTTACACAGGCACGGGTACAATACACACCGTGGTCATTGTAAACTTCAACCCAATCGTTGTCTTTCACGCCAATAGACGCTGCATCTTTCTCGCTCAACCAGCATGGCTCCATACCTCTCGAAAGTGTAAGCATTCGAAGTGTATCACCATAAGTTGAGTGGATGTGCCACTTTCCGTGTGGAGTTAAGACGTTCAGCATTTTTGCTTTACCGTCATTCACCGTTTTTCTCAAATCACCATAAACAGCTGGTTTTGGCGATGGCTTGTACGTGGTGAGATGTTCTCCAAACATGATGTAAGCATCATGATCCATGTAGAAGTGCTGACGACCTGTCATTGTTCTCCAAGGAACCAACTTATCTACGTTGTAGGAGTAGGCAGCATAAGCACGTCCATTGTTCATCAATCCTGACCATACAGGTGAGGTGTTGTAACGGTTCGGGTGTGCCTGAAGATCTTTGTAGTTAATCCTCACATCTTGCAATCCTTCTCCAAGATCTGCCAATTCCAGACCTGTTTTTACCTCCATGTTCTTGTACGCACGGTAATTCAGTTTACCATTTGTAAGTGTTGAAAGAGATAGTACCGCATTACATGCTTCAACATCTTCTCTCAGCGATGGATATTCTTTACCGTTTATCACCTGAACATGGCGCTTGTCTTCCAACATTTCGTTGTAAACATCATCACACATGTAATGATTACCGTGTGCCCCAAGACCATTCTTTGCAATTCCATCACCTAAAGAGATGAACTTGTTGTATATCTGCGTGTAATCGCGTTCCACAACAACAATCTTATGCATTGTCTTACCTGGAATTGGCTCACATTCGCCTTTGCTCCAGTCTTGCATTTTTGGTTGAGAAATCTCGTCCTTACTATCGTGAGACAGTGCAACGTTCACCACATCCTTCACTGGTTTTGGGAAATGCGTTGTAGCCAACTCGCTCACTTTCTTAGCGATAATCTGGAAAATCTGCCAATCCGTTTTAGCTTCCCAAACTGGCGGAACAGCTTCTGAAAGTGGGTGAATGAACGAGTGCATATCTGTACTGTTCAAATCCGCTTTCTCGTACCATGAAGCCGTAGGCAACACCATATCAGAATAAAGAGCAGTTGTATCCATTCGGAAGTTGATATCGATTACCAAGTCCATCTTGCCAGAAGGCGATTTTTCTCGGTAAACAATGTCAGTACAGGTTTCGTGTGCAACCTCATCCGCAATATCGTTGTGGTGTGTTCCGAGGTAGTGGTTTAGCATGTATTCGTGCCCTTTGGCAGAAGACATCAACGCGTTACCTCTCCAAATGAACCATACACGTGGGAAGTTGATTGGATCATCAGGATCCGCAACTGAGTGAAGCAATTCTTTGCTTTTCAGCTTGTCAACCATATAACTTACAATGCCCGCATCGTCAGTAGCTCCAGCTTTCTGTGCATCTGTTACAATGTCAAGATTGCTCTTGTTGTATTGTGGGTAGAATGGCAACCAGCCGTTTCTTACCGCCATTACAGACCAATCGGCAGAGTGCATTTTAGCACGTGGCTCGGCATAGTTCGGAAGACTGTTGTAGTCTGCCTGATTTCCATCGTATCTCCATTGGCTGGAGTTGATGTAATGCCAAATCGGTGCTTGTTGTAGTCTTGGAACAGTGCCCCAGTCTTTTGAGGACATGATAGCTCCCCAACTTTCTACTGGCGCTAGTTTTTCTTGACCTACGTAGTGGTTCATACCACCACCGTTTTTACCGTTGCAACCTGTAAGCATTTGCGCCATAATGGACGCACGATACATCAAGTTTCCGTGGAACCAGTGGTTAATGGCTGCACCAACGATAACCATGCATTTTCCCTCAGTGGTTTCAGCTGTGCTGGCCCACTCACGAGCAAATTTGATAACCGTTTTCTTACCAATTCCAGTAAATATCTCTTGCCAAGCTGGTGTGTAAGCTTGCTCTTTATCGTTGTAATCTGAAGGATAATCCCCATCCAATCCACGACCTACACCATACTGACCCATGGTTACGTCATAGATAGTAGCGACTGGAATTTTTTCTCCGTCAACAGTTGTGAGGTATCGAACTGGAATACCACGGTTGGCAGTTTTCTTCAACCCATACTCCGTGAATTCAACAGAAAGAACATCGTCTTTCTTATCGATGAAAGTCAGCGCAGGCTCGTAAGCTTTATTATCCGGGCCGTTCTCATATTTCAAGTTCCAGTTACCCTTTTGATCATCCCAACGGTAACCAACGGTTCCCTTTGGAGACATAAGGTCGCCAGTAGCTTCATCAGCTACCAAGAACTTCCATTCACCATTGCTTATATCCTTGTATTCCTTTACACGGTTTGCACGAACCATTTTTCCTGGTCTGTACACATCTCCTTCTTTGGTCAATTCGATCAAGAACGGACTATCGGTGTAACGCTTCACGTAATCTTGGAAGTACTTAACCTTCTTATCTACGTGGTATTCTTTCAGAATTACATGTGTAACGGCCATCCAAAATGCACCATCAGATCCTGCGTGAGCTGGTATCCATTGGTCAGCATGTTTTGCCACCATGCTAAAGTCAGGAGACATAACAACCGTTTTGGTTCCGTTGTGTCTTGCCTCAGCAAAGAAGTGGATATCTGGCGTACGGGTCATACCAAGATTGGCTCCCATACTTACCAAGAACTTAGCGTTGAACCAGTCGGCACTTTCGCAAACGTCTGTCTGCTCTCCCCAAACTTCAGGGAATGCATTTGGAAGGTCACAATACCAATCGTAAAAGCTCAAGTTTACACCACCCATTAATTGTAGGTAGCGTGCTCCTGAAGCATAGCTCAACATACTCATTGCAGGAATTGGTGAGAAACCAATAATCCTATCTGGACCATATTTTTTCACCGTGTAGATGTTTGCAGCTGCAATCAGCTCCAATACTTCATCCCAATGAACTCTTCGGAAACCACCTTTACCACGTGCTCTTTGATAGCGCGCTCTTTTGGTAGCATCGTTTTGGATATTTTCCCAAGCTGCAACGGTGTCGCCACCAGCTTTTTCTTTTTCCGCTCGGAAAATATCAAGCAATGCACCTCGCATTAAAGGATACTTCACCCGAATTGGGCTGTACAGATACCATGAATAAGAGATACCTCTTTGGCAGCCACGTGGTTCGTAAGGAGGCAATCCTTCTTCTAAAAGAGGGTAGTCCAGTGCCTGCATTTCCCAGACCACGATTCCGTCTTTCACATGGATGTTCCAAGAGCAACCTCCGGTGCAGTTTACACCGTGCGTGCTTCTTACAACCTTGTCATACTGCCAGCGGTTGCGGTAAAAATCTTCCCATTTACGGGTTTTTGGCGAAATGATGTCTTCTATCCAGCCCATAGTTTTGCTGTTGTTAGATTGAACGTAATTGTCGTTTGTCAATGTCGTGTTTCACGGATTTTTTCAACCGTCCTTTCCACGTAATTCCGATGAGAATGAGAAAGATGAACAGTCCACCGAAGCCATAAAGCAACATGGAAGTTTCTCCCTCAAGTCCAGCCACATCTTGATCAGACGCTTCGTCAGCCGATTTCAAGAAAGCCGCTAATGCATGAATTTCACTCTCAGTAAGTGCGGCCGAACCGCTATATGAATTTGTCATTGCTGGGAATGGCGGTGCTCCAAGGATACCTGCTACACCAGCATGGCCACCCATTCTTCCAAAGGCATTTGTCAGGTCTTTAGCCATTAAACCTCCAGGAATAACTTCCTCGTTGGTTACATTATGGCATGAGATACAAGATGGACCACCACCAGAAAGCCTCATTCCACCTTGGAAATATGACCTGCCGTTAGCTAGGTCTTCCTCTGTATATTCTATTGGTGCTTCTTCGACCACCTCAACGGTAGTTCCAGCAGTTTCAGTTTTAGCAGCGCCAAAACCATCAAGATATCCCACAAGAGCAGTAAGCTCTGGATCCGTCAATGGGAAGGATGTCATAGGAATACTGTTGAACTCCTCGAAAATGGCAACTGCATCTGCATCACCAGCCTTTACCATTGCCTGTGAATTCTTGATAAAGGATTTAACCCAATCCTCAGATCGTCTCTCAGTGACGCCTGTCAAATCTGGCCCGACCAACCGCATGCCCATTTTATGACAGGCAGTACAATTCTGCTTAAAAATTTGCTCCCCATCCTGAGCCTGGGTATTCAATCCGCATAGCGCAATAATTGATCCAGTCAGAGTGAGGGAAAGGAATATTCTTTTCATGTGACTCAAGTTTTTTTACCTCTTGAAGAAGGGTTCTGCTTCGGGAACAATGATCAAAAGGAATTGACCACTTAATTATGATGCATATCATGTTTTGCATTGATTGACGTCAAGTAATAGCCGCTGCAGTCCTCATTCTGCCGCCTGTGAACTGAACAACAAGGGAAAAGAAAACCGGATACTCCTAAAAAAAGGAAGCATCCGGTGAAGTAAAATAGAGGTGACCATTATCTAGTCAACTATAGCAAGAAGTTTACCCTTGATTCAAACCTATTAAGGTCTTACTGCTTTCGTATCGCCCTGTTTATCCCCAGCTTTAACGGCAGGTTTACTCGATTTCTTTGCGGGTTGTTTTACTGCTGGCGGTGTTTTCGTGTTAGCCGGAGGATTACTTGTGGGTTTTACTGGTGTAGCACTTTCTTTTTCAGTGGTTCTTTGAGGAACAGCTTGTGTAGGGTTTGTCCGTTGCTGAGTGGCTGGAACAGTTGTCTGGTTTGCGGCAGGTTTCGTCTGCTGATTCTGAGGTTGACTCGTTCCAACATGTATGTCTTCAAACCAAAGTGGACTGGGGACAGTCAAAGTTAAGTCATAGTTTCAACACCTGAGACCGGTGATTTTTCCTGCGTTTTTTCATGGTTTTGATTTTGGTTAATTCTCGTTGTTTCA
>FLOH01000007.1_pt2 | contig 82014 bp, 73 predicted proteins | sample 756751 | NCBI WGS metagenome assembly FLOH01 (sample SAMEA4026879, study PRJEB14308) | marine metagenome | biome: coastal water; material: water | depth 74 m
TGCAGCGAAGTCAACGTCACGGATTTGTGATTCTGCAGCAGTTACGTTTACCTGAGTAACAGAGATGTTACGGATAGTAGACTCTAACTGATTTTGAACAGAACCAAGGTCTGAACGAGTTGCATCAAGTGATTTAAGAGCAGAGTCAGCGATTAGGATGCCAATCTCAGCACTATTACGGCTTGTTACATCAATGCTGTCTAAAGAAGCACCATTATCTGTAACTTTAGATGTTCCTTCAGTTAAACCAAATGATGTTTCAGCATTACCACCAACTGTTACAGCTTCTTTACTAAAGATTTCTACCGTACCTGCAGCAGATTGGTTTGTAACACCTTCAGCTAATTTAAAAGTATGAGTAGCATCAGCATCAACACCAGCAATATTTAAATCTTGACCATCATTAGCAATAAGTTTAATAACACCTAAAGCGTTAATAGATGAATCTCCTAGCCCATCGATAGCTTGAATAGCAGCTTCTAAAGCTGCTCTAGCGCCACCTAGTGTTGAATTATCACCATAAGTTCCAGCCATATCAACACCGTTGATAACTAAATCGCCCTCAGCAATATCTAGAGCGGCTGCATTAGAAGATGTTAATCCAGCAACAACACCAGAGTCTACACTAGTTAAATGATCTGCAGTTAAACCTGTTACAGTGTCACTACCTGTAGCAATTGCAGCTACACCAACAGTTGTAACAGCATCTGCCATGCTAGTTAAACCAGTAGCAGCTGATGTATCTATTGAAATATCAAATGCTGTACCATCTACAGCTCCTGCCATTGTAAAAGCTTCAGCTGTAGTAGATTCAGCTCCAAATGCAGCTGTAGATGTAGTGGCACTAAGCACAGAAAATGTACCAGCTGGAACAGTTTGAGTTGAATCAGAAGTAATAACTACACTAGTCGTAGCAGCATCATAGACGGCAGACCATTCTGAATCTACACTAATTGCAGCAGCAAGACCCGCACCCCATGTAGCTATAGTTTCATTATCAGCGAGTGCAGCATAAGTGAAAGTTTCATCACCATCATTCCACGTAACACTAGCACCTTCAGTATTATCTAAATCACCAGTTATAATAACAGAACGAGTCGCCTGCGTATATGTAGCATCTGTAATACCGTTAGCTTCCATTGAAGTTACTAGATTTTCCATTGTTGTAACATGATCAGTAGCAAAAGCTACATCAACAGCGGTTGCACTATCAACACTATATGAAATAGTACCAGCTGTAACCTCTCCAACAATTGTAGCTGTATTTAATTGTGGCACTGCAGTTGTCGCCGTTGAAGTAGTAATAGAAATATTAGAACCATCAGCTGACTCTAGAACAAGTTTTTTGTTAGCATCTAAAGACGCTGTAACACCTGTCTGGTCAGTGATATCATTAATAGCACGAACCAATGCGCCATCAGAGTCAAGGGCTTGAACTGTTGTAGCAGCTACAGCCACACCATTGATTTTCAATGCATCAGCAGTGATAGCACCACCAGCGATAGCACCAGTAGCTGTAAAAGTATTTGAAGCATCAGTTGTTAAACCTGTTGCATCAGTAATAGCAGCAGCAACGCTTGCAGCATCAGTTAATCTAGTTGGACTAAGAGTATTTATTGATGATGAAACATCAGTACCGTTAATTGTTAGTGCTTCTGCAGCTAAACTATAGCCCGTAGAACTCTCAGAGAGGTCAGTAGCGTTTACGAAAGCATCACGAGTTGCTGCTCCAGTCATACTAGTTACACTACCAACAGAATTTGTCTGAACATTACCTACTGAAAGACTTACAGTCTCACCGGCATAAGCACCTATATGGAACGCTTTGTTAGTAAAAGTACCGTCAAGAAGTTTTTGACCATTAAACTGAGTAGTGTTTGCAATACCGTTTGCCGCTTCTAAAAGACGGTCAATATCCGCTTGGATAGCTGCACGAGAGTCAGAGTTTTGACCATCAGAAGCTGCTTGAATTGCTTTGGTTCTTACAGTGTTAATGATGTTGATGTATTCATCAAGAGCACCATCTGCCGTTTGAACAACAGCAACACCATCGTTTGCATTGTTTATAGCTTGACCAAGACCTTTAGCCTGTGAACGAAGACTATCTGCAATCGTCATACCTGAAGCATCATCAGCCGCCGTGTTAATACGAAGACCTGAACTTAAAGAGTTAAGACTTTTATCAAGTCCAGCATTCGTCATCATCGCGTTTCTGTGCGAGTTCATCGCAGCAATGTTTGTGTTTATTCTAAATCCCATAATAAATCCTTTTTGGGTAAGAGCCTTACGCCCTTGAGTTTAATTTTATCTCAGCATCCTTGCCTTGACTCAAACTAAATCGACAGGGTAAAAAATAACTTTAACAAATGATTTACAAATTTTCTTTTTACTTGGTTAAAAGGGAAATAAAGAACTTTTTCAACAGCCGTAAGAGTCCCATTTTGATTATTTATGTTTGCTTCAAAAATGCGTATAATCATGCAAACACTCAAATAGTTGTTGATATTTAAGTTTAGTTTTATAGTGGTAGACAGTGAAGGAAAGCAAAAAGCTGTCTACTCAATACTATTTAAAAAGTGAGTTGTGATTTCCAGTAAGTTTATGGTCTTTATATTTTTCATCAAGTTTTTCATTTTGCGCTAATAAGAAAATAACTTCTTTAACTAATTCTCTATCTATAAGAAGATAATTTTTTATATTGTTTTTTAAAAGATGAAGTTCTAAATATTGAATACATTAATTATCTAAATCTTTGAAAAGTTCATCTACATCTTTAAAACTTTTACCTTTTTTGTTTTCAAGTTCATCTATAGACTTTTTAAACTCTTTTGTAGGAAGTTTGACATCAAAAGGTAACCCTTTATTTGCAACTACCATATTTGTAAATATATTAACTGCATCTGTAAAATTAAGACCTAAACTTTTTAGTATCTCTTTTGCTTCAGATAATTTATCAGCATCTAGTCTTAAACTTGTTTGTACTTTAGTCATAACTTATCCTTTTTCATCATTATACACCATTTGGTATATAAATTTAACTTAAAATATAAAATTAAATATAATAGCTCTGATTATAGAAAATTCCTAATAGCTGAATGACTCTAGAAAATTATGCAAGATATACCCTTCAAAGGAATGTAAAAGAGCTGGTTTTTTAGAAAGATAGCGTCACAAGTTGACACAGTAAGTTTTTAGTTGTTGTGAAAATAGCTATGTTAGGGCGTTCATCAAGAAATGGTGGACAGTGAGGGATTCGAACCCTCGGTAGGTTGCCCTACGCTACCTTTCCAAGGTAGTAGATTCGGCCACTCTCCCAACTGTCCATTTTGAAGAGATGAAATTCTATCTATAATCATCTTAATTTTAGCATTAAATTACTTTTTAGTATTAAAAGATATAATCTCCAAAGTACAAAAATGAGGGTATATAATGCTAAGTATCGCTTCGTTTCTAAAGTTATTGAGAGAATCATTTAGAGACTTACTTCCTATTATCTTGGTGATAATGTTTTTCCAGTTAATAGTTATTCAAACTGTTCCTGACAACTGGCTCAGCACATCTATCGGTTTGGCAATAGTTGGTGTAGGTTTGGCTGTTTTTCTTTTGGGTCTTGAGGTTGGGATTTTTCCCGTAGGAGAGGGTTTAGCTAGTGATTTTGCGCATAAAGGTTCAACCGGCTGGATAATGCTTTTTGCCTTTATGATAGGCTTTGGCACAACCGTCGCTGAACCTGCACTTATTGTTATCGCCGATAAGGCGGCCAGCATTAGTAGCGGCCGTATTGATGCTACGGTACTTAGAATAGTTGTCGCATTTTCTGTTGGTTTTGCCATAATCATAGGTGTTTGGAGAATCATAAAAGGTCATCCGATTCATTACTATATTATCTCAGGTTATGTTATGGTTGTAGCGACTACCGCTTTTGCTCCAAAAGAGATAGTCGCTCTTGCTTATGACTTAGGAGGTGTTACTACTTCAACTGTCACCGTTCCTCTGGTAGCTGCTTTAGGAATCGGTTTAGCCTCAACCATTAAGGGAAGGAACCCTGTCTTGGATGGCTTTGGACTCATCGCTTTTGCCTCACTGACCCCCATGATATTTGTGCAGTTTTACGGCATCTTTGTATATCAGTTTGTAGAAGTGAGTGCAGTTATAGTTCCTCAGAGCATTGAAGCAATAGAAACGGTAAAGCTTAGTTTTGCTTTAGTTGACATCTTGAAAGGGCTTGCCGGAGTTATAGGGGATGTTCTTCCTATCTTAGCTGTAATACTGTTTTTTCAATATCTTGTACTGAAGAAACATATCGATAACCTCAAAGAAGTTATCATAGGCTTCGGGCTTGTAATACTCGGTCTTTATGCTTTTATAGTTGGTTTGGAGATGGGTCTTTTCTCAGTTGGTGAAACTATGGCGATGGAGCTTACCAAATATGACAGCAATCTTGTTATATACTCATTTGGTTTTTTGATTGGTTTTTCTACAACCATGGCGGAGCCTTCACTCACGGCCATTGCCAGAAAAGCAAAAGAGATAAGTGATGGCAAGATAAACGACTTTGCACTTCGCCTATTTGTTGCCCTTGGCGTGGCTATAGGTATAGCCATCGGCTCTTACCGCATAGTTGTCGGCGGTGAAATAGTTTACTATATCATGACTGGTTATATGCTTGTGATTTTTCTTACTTTTATGGCTCCTAAGTACATTATACCCATCGCTTATGATAGCGGAGGTGTTACTACCTCAACAGTGACTGTTCCTCTGGTTGCGGCAATCGGTCTTGGGCTTGCAACAAATATTCCCGGTCGTGACCCGCTCATTGATGGTTTTGGACTTATTGCTTTTGCATCTTTGTTTCCAATGATTACAGTTATGCTCTATGGTGTTATCACAGAAGAAGTTGGTGTAAAAGGTCAACATGAACTAGAAGAGATTCACTTAGATGAAATCCGCTTTGCACTTGGCGACGTGAACGATATGGAACTCTCAACCGTAAGGGTCCAAGGTACAACTAAGCAAAAAACATATAAAATGCCTTTTTCTGCTGTTCACATCATAGTTCCACGGGCAAAAAAAGAGGAAGCCCTTTTAGCAGCAAAAGACTCTGGTGCGACAGGAGTGACTATCATGGAAGCGCATGGCATGGGTCTTGATGAGATGGATAATTTTTACAATCGTCTTGAGAGTCAAGCCACTGATGTCAACCTCATGTTAATTGTGCCGACCAAAAAAGTGAATCAAATCATACGGAATGTTATGCATAAACTTGACATAATTGGAAACGGGGACGGTATCTCTTATTCTTACCCTATCAGCAACCTAAAAGGGTTAACATTAAAAGAGAGTGATTTATGACAAACGGTGAAACACAATATGATTTTTCTGAGTTTTTAAATGATAAAAGTGATGTTTTAGATCACTTCATAGATAAATTTACATCTTGCGTAGTTGGCTATGATGATGATGATAGAGCAGAGATCATGGTTAATCAATACAAAAAAATAATAGATATTCTGAACATTTCTTTTGTAGGGAAAGATTTAATAAACCTTTTTGAAGAACTTGCAGAGTTTAAAATATCTCTAGATATTCCTTACGCTCTAGTCACAAATGAGATATATGGTCTTAAACATATTTTAATCTCAAAAATGGCAAATCACAGAATTGATACAAATATTATTGACTTTGTATCTTTATTCAATAAAATAAACAATCGCGTTGCAAAACTTTACTTATTAAGTTACATAGAAAATCTTCTTTCTGTAAATAGCTTAAGACTTAGTTCCATCGCAGATTTAATTGAAAAAAATATTATTACTCATTATGAGTCACACCTTTTATGGCTAAATGAGCTAGCAAAGTGTATACAAGAAGAGAGAACAGATAATTTTCCACAGCTAAATTCAAACTTATGTGCATTTGGTTCATGGCTAGTAAATGATGGCAAGGTTCTTATTCAAAACAATTCAAAATATAAGATAATAGATCATCTGCATATAAACCTACATTTGTTAGCTAAAAAAATCTTTTCTCATTTAAAGACAGATGAATATCATGTGCTTATAACTTATCTTGAAAAATGTGAATTTATCTCCCTGAGTATTGGAACTGAACTGGCTTTGATTGACAATGTTCTTATGAACAAAAGAGTTACGAAGGACACCTTAACAGGGGCACTTAACAGAAATGGATTGAACAATGTTTTTGAAAGTCAGTATGAACTCTCCTTAGCTACAAATAATCCTTTTATTTTAGCCATGTGTGATTTAGACTTTTTCAAAAATATTAATGATACCTATGGTCATGTTGCCGGCGATAAGATGCTGGAATCTTTTGTTAATGTTGTAAAAGAAAATATTCGTAACTCTGACATTATCATAAGATACGGCGGAGAGGAATTTGTAATTCTTCTTCCTGTTATCAATAGTAAAAAAGGGTTTGAGGTTTTAGAAGCTATTCGTAAAAACTTTGAGAACTATACTTTAAAATTTGATTCACATCTGCTAAAGGCTACCGTTAGCATTGGCATGATTGAGATACATCCACAACATAGCTATAAGCAGAGTTTTGCTGAGCAATATATTGCGATGGCTGACAAACAACTCTATTCAGCGAAAGAGAATGGAAGAAACAGAGTTGAGGTGCATGAGTACTATAATAAGTCCTTGTAGTCGTACCTAGCTAAATCAATATACAGTTTTTTATCAAGTACAATAATTCTCTTGTCTTTTTTTGCTATCTTTTCAAATCGATTTTGAACCTTATCTCTTTTGGATTTCGAAAGTCCGCTGTCTTTGAGATACTTTTTCAAAGAAATTAATTTACTTTGCTTAGTTTCAATAGGGCTCTCTTCTATCTCCGCTTCAACATGATCCAATTCTTCCAGCTTTTCTTCAACAGGAGGGTTTAACATAAAGTTAGAGGTGATGGCATTGAGAATATTTTTTAATTGCTCATCTTTATCTTTGTAAATCTGTTCAATCTTGAGTCTTTCTTCTATAAGCATCTGCTCTTTTTGTTCCCGCAGACTTCTTGTTTCATTTTCAAGCTTTTCAACTTTTTCCTGAAGCTTTACATTTTGCTCTTCGAGAAGTTTGTAATATCTATCATCTTGCGGTGGGGCAGTTTTTCTCATTTGCGGCTTAATAACATTTTTGTTAGCTGGATCTATAACAACCTGCTTAACACCATCTTCTATAAGCGTATCTAAAGAACCTCTTCGTATTCTGTTATGAATAGCCTCTTTAGATACACCGAAATATTCGGCCGCATCGGCTATACTCATCTTAGACATATGCATATCCTTTTATCTCATATTTTCAAAGACTAGGGGAGCTTCCCATTCCATGCCGCGGATAGTAGCTATAACTTTTTGCAAATCATCCAAGTTTTTACCCTTCACACGGATAGCATCACCTTCTATTTGAGCAGTCACTTTGAGTTTGAGATTTTTTATTTCTGCCGTTATTTTTTTAGCTTCTTTTGCTTCAATATAATCAACTATTTTATATGTCTGCTTTCTCGTTGAGCCACTTGCATCTTCAACTTTGAGCTCTTCTAAAACCTTAGATGTCAAGCCCTGCTTTAACAGTTTTGCCACAACGATATCTTTGAGTGCGTCAAGTTTATTATCACTCGATGCCACAAGCACTAAAAGTTTTTCTTTTTCTTTATAGCTGACTTCATACTTGGTTCCCTTGAAGTCATAACGGTTATCAACCTCTTTGCCTACCAAATTGATAGCGTCTTTAAAGCTCTGTGTGCTTATCTTTGCTGTTATATCAAATGAATGCTCTGCTGCCATGTAAAACCCTTTTCGTTTTAAAAATAATGGTTAGTATAACATAATTAATATGTTAGTTTTAAAAACTCGGGCTTCCATCAAAACCAAATCCGCCGCCGAAGTTTCCAAAATTTGGATCCATAAAACCGTGCTGAGCTGATTTTGAGCGAAGTTTTTCTATATCTGCTTTGCTTGAAATCCCTTGCGGGCAAGCAAGTGTGCATTCATTACACAAGGTACAATCCCAAACTCCGTTTGTCTGGATATTTGCTATTTTTTCTGCCCCGTTTTCTTCCCGTTTATCAGTGACATAACGCCACATTCTAGTAAGTGTAAATGGTCCTAAAAATTCTCCGTTTACTGCATAGACCGGGCAAGCAGAGTAACATGAGCCGCATAAGATACAGTCACTCTGAACCTCATTTCTTTTCTCATCTTCCGGCATTAAAATCACATTTTTACTGAGTGAACTTTGCCATGCTTTTGCCTTTGCATTGAATGCATAAGCCTTGTCCATGTCCACAACCAAGTCACGGATCACAGGAACATTTTTAAGAGGCTCAACCAAATCTTCACCCCTAACTTTATGTTCACAAGCCAGCACTTCTTTACCGTTGACTCTCATAGCACAACTTCCGCAAACGCCGCTTCTGCATCCACTCGCAAATGTCAAACTTGAATCTTGTTTAGTTTTTATCTCTTCGAGTACAGCCAGCAGGGTTGTATCTTTTAAATCTACTTCATACTCATGGATGTTATCATCTCTTTTAATCTGTATCTTCATAATAACTCCTAATCAACTCTGAAGTGAGCACCACAACTCACCTCTCTTTTAAGTGCACCTTCCACAACTAACTCACATAAATCTAACATGTTTGCAAACTCTAAAAACTCAATAAAATTTGTGTTATAAGCTTTTGATTTGTCGCTCACACCCATCAGAGGGATTTTACTTTTTATATCTTTTATCTCACCATGTACACTTTGTAAATCTGCTTTGTTTCTGACTATGCCGACTTTAGTATAAAATAGTTCTGCAACTCTCTTTCTAAACTCATAAAAGTTTATCTCGTTTTTATACTCTCTGATTGCTTCTAAAAGTTTTTCTTCATCCTCTTGGGACTTCTTTACATGTAAGGAAGATTGAGACGAATCTTTTGCAAATTCTGCAGCATGCAAACCTGCTTCTTTACCAAAAACCACAAGTTCTAAAAGTGAATTTCCACCCAAACGGTTTGCGCCATGCACCTTCTGGTTTGCACACTCACCAACCGCAAAAAGTCCATCTATATTTGTCTTTGTATTTTTATCAACTTCTACTCCGCCCATAGTATAATGTGCAACAGGTTTTACGGGAATCAGTTCATAAACAGGGTCTATATTTTCATACAGTTTTGCCAGTTTTCTCTCTTGTGGAAGCTCTTCATTTATAAACTCTTCCCCCAAATGGCGAATATCCAAAAATACCTCTTCACCCATCTCTACCTGTTCATGAATAGCGCGAGCCACTTCATCACGAGGAGCCAACTCGTTTGTAAATCGCTCACCCTTTGAGTTTAGCAAATATCCGCCCTCGCCTCTGGCACTTTCACTTATTAAAATTGCTGAATTTTTGAGTGCAGTCGGGTGAAACTGAACAAATTCCATGTGCAAAAGATTTGCTCCTGCCCTCAAGGCGGCTGCAAGACCATCACCGGTTGAGCTTTTTGAGTTTGTTGTGTGGGAACCATAAATTTTGCTGTATCCGCCGGTAGCCAAAACCACAGAAGAAGACTCATAAATTTCAACTTCCCCGCTACGAATATTTAGGACACTGACACCGACAACTGAGTTCATCTCTTTTAAAATATTGAGCAAATACCGCTCGTTTAAAATATCAATCCCGCATGCTAAGACTTGGTCATAAAGTGTATGCAAAATTTTCAAGCCCGTGTAATCCTGAGCATAACATGCACGGCTTCCACTTGCTCCACCAAGCCTTCTCTGAGCAATATGTCCATCCTTCGTTCTACTAAAAGGAACACCGATATTATCTAGCCACTCTATCGCTTTTGGAGCACTTTCGCATAAATGTTTTATCATTTGCTCTTCTGCCAAACCATGCGCTGATTTGATTGTATTTTTTATATGCTCTTCTACGCTATCATTTGTTACATGGGGAAGTACTGCGTTTATTCCACCTTGAGCCATACATGTCTGACTTCTTGTCGGGTACTCTTTTGTTATGATTGTAACTTTTGCACCTGCGTTATGAGCATTTAATGCCGCGACTAAACCAGCTCCGCCTGCTCCTATAATTAAAACATTATTGTTCATATTTTTCGCTCTTTTAAAAAATTTGTGTTAAAAAATAATACCTAAGTACTCTTAAACTTCCAGCTATTAAAACAAACCAAACAAACTGTAGTCTAACAACACCAGCTACAAGTGTTAGCGGGTCTCCAATCACGGGAAGCCAAGAAAGCAAAAGTGCAAAGTAGCCGTATTTGTGACCAAACTCTAAACTTTTCATACCGGTTTTTGATTTATTTAATTTCATCTTTGTCTTATCATACAGCCAATACCCAAGCCAATAATTTACCATGATTGCAAGTATGTTCCCACTTGATGCGAAAAGAAGTGCATTTGTTGTGCTCATGCCGTTTGATAAAGCTGCAACAAATGCAACTTCAGAGGAAAAAGGTAAGATTGTAGCTGCTAAAAAAGCGGAGAAGAAAAGGGCTAATTCAGTGATTTGATATTCTCTATAGTTGTAGCTATGAGTTTATCTCTTGCCTCAACTGATGTCCATGCGATGTGGGGAGTTATATAAAGATTCTCTTTGTTCTTCACATGTAAAAGTGAGTGGTTTACTCTCATTGGCTCTTTGCTTAAAACATCCAGACCGAAAGAGATGTTTTTCTCATCCACAATCTTTGCAACGGCTTCTTCATTGATGATACCGCCCCGTCCTAGGTTTAAAACGATTGCCCCGTCTTTACATGTTAACAATTGTTCATAGTCTAAAAGGTTGTTGGTTAGCTCATTCAGAGGTGCATGAATAGAGATAATATCGCAAGTCTTCAACAGCTCATCTAAATTCACCCTTTGATAATCATCAGTTCTATTTCGCCCGCTTGTTGAGTAGTAAAAAATCTCTGCCCCAAAAGTTTTTGCAATGTTTGCAACTCCGCGACCGATAGAACCAAGACCGATGATGCCCCACTTTTTACCTTTGATTTCAAAAAATGGTTTTGATACATCGGTAAAAATAGGACTCTTGGAATAGGTTCCGTCTTTTACATATTCATCGTAGTATCTTGAATGTCCTATGAGGTAAAAAAGCATAGAAAAAGTGTGTTGGATTACTGAATCAGTTGAGTATCCTGCTACATTTTTTACTTGAATATTATGAGTCTTTACTGCTTCCAAATCAACATTATTCATACCGGTTGCAGCTACGCAGATAAGCTTTAAACTTGGGGTTTTTGACATGTGGGAGTCTGTAATAACAACTTTGTTAGTAACAATAACATCACAGTTTGTTATCCGTTCTTGGACTTGTTCCGGTGAAGTTGTTTGAAAAACCTCAACTTCGCCCAAAGCCTCAAAACCGCTTAAATCTGTCTCTCCAAAAGTCAGAGCATCGAGTAGAACTATTTTCATTTATGCATCGCTTATTTTTTTAATCAGTTCTCTTGCTCTTTCTATCGCTTTGTCTACTTTATCAAAAACAAGGGCAACTGCCAGACGTCTGCCTTTGTGAGCTTCCGGTTTGGAAAAAATTCTTACATAGCTGTTGTCACTAAAAAGACTATCGTCTACATCTACAATCGGAGCAAAGTTATGAACTTCCGATTTGAAAGCCGCACTTGCACCGTCGCCATAAAATGTAAAACCAAGAGGAAGACCAAGAACTGCGCGCAAGTGAAGAGCAAATTCACTTTGGGACTGAGTGATTAACGTTACCATTCCTGTATCATGCGGACGAGGCGAAACTTCAGAAAAATAGACTTCATCCCCTTTTATGAAAAGCTCAACACCAAAAAGACCTTGACCGCCAAGACCGTCTGTTATTGTTTTTGCCATCTCTTGAGAACGCTTCTTGGCAAGCTCGCTCATCTGCATAGGTTGCCATGAAAAAACATAATCACCGTCTCTTTGTTCATGCCCGATAGGCTCACAAAAAATAGTTTCTTTACCATTTCTAGCAGTGAGCATAGTTATCTCATAATCAAAGTCTACAAAAGCTTCAACGATGAGCTCGCTCGCATCACCTCTTGCTTCTTTAGCCATCTCCCAAGATTTTTCTACGTCTGCTTCGCTTCTTGCAACACTTTGCCCATGCCCAGATGAACTCATGACAGGTTTTACAACACATGGGAAACCTAGTCGGTTCATTGCTTCTTTCATGCCATCCAACGTTGTAACAAACTCATAAGGACCTGTTTTAAGCCCTAACTCCTCCGCTGCAAAACGGCGGATATTTTTACGGTTCATGGTCTTGTTTACAGCTTCTGCATTTGGAATGACATTGAAACCCTCTTTCTCCGCTTCAAACAAAGCAGCGATTGAGATAGCTTCTATCTCAGGTAAGATATAATCAGGTTTTTCACGGCGGATAATTTCTAAAATCGCATCTTTATCTTGCATATTTACAACATAAGCACGGTGAGCTACATGGTGTGCCGGAGCATTTTGGTATCTATCTACTGCAATAACTTCAAGACCAAGTCTTTGAGCTTCGATAACGACTTCTTTGCCTAACTCGCCAGAGCCAAGTAACATGATTTTTTTTGAATTTGATTTTAACGGAGCGGAGAATTGCATCTATAATTCCTTCAGTATTTATGAAGGAATTATAGCAAATTTGGATTAAATTATTGTTTTAGCCCTATAAGAGTCTGAAGAAGCTGATCGGAAGTGGTAATTGTTTTACCATTCGCCTGATAACCTCTTTGGATAATAATCAGCTGAGTAAGAGCACGCGAAAGGTCAACGTTTGACGCTTCAAGTGCCGAGGACTGGATAAACCCGCGCCCAGATGTTGCAGCTGTACCGATAATAGGGTCACCAGAGTTAGCAGTTTGAATGTAAACATTTCCACCCTCACTTGCCAAACCTTCATTGTTTGTAAACTTAGCCATAGCGATTTGCGCCAAACCGAATGAACGGCCGTTTGAGAATGAACCGACAACAGTACCACTCTGATCGATTCTAATGCCGACTAAATCTCCGCCGGTAAATCCATCTTGAGAGATACCAGAGGTTGAACTGTATGAGTCAAAACTCGTCATTCCATCAAATGCGTTTGCAGTACCGAAGCTTAACTTTACTTGCTGGTCCGGTGCTGAACCATTGTTTCCGGAAAATGAGATATTTGGCGGATTATAAGTAGCCAAAGAACCATCATTGTTAAAACGAATTTGACCTAGTTTCTCATTTGTAGGGGCAACCGTATCTATTGATCCCGGTAACGGAACTGAAATTTTCATACTCCATGTACTTCCCGTAGTTGCGTCTAACGCAGTTTTTCTAAGTTCTATTCTTACCGTATGTTTTGAACCAAGAGAATCATATATATCTATGGAACTTGAATGTGTTGCGGCGTTGAAGCTTTGTGAAAATGCTCTTCCTGAACTCCCAGATGGTAATACGGCATTTAAAGCTGTCATGTTAGTAGTAAACTTAGTATTTTCCGTAATGCCCGTAGCAGAAAAGGCTGTAATTTTAAGATTCATATCATAATCGCCATCTGCTGAACCGCCAGGGTTAGAGATTTCAAATTTTCCCTGTGCATTAACGCTTATTTCAATGTTATTCTCATTTAGAATCCCATCACCTGCCGCAGCTAATATTGTTGTTGTTGTTGATGGAGTAAAACCAGTCTGACCTACATCAGAACCAGTGATTAAAGGGGCATCAGTTTTGTTTGAATTTGTTATTGTGAGCACACCGAGTGCAGCTGTAGCAGTTACCCCTGGAATATTTGCAGCAACTATTGCAGCTGCATATATATCAGCATTCTCTGTAGGTGTTTTATCAACTGCAGAAGGTGGTACTACAACAGTAACTCCACCTAATGTAAAGCTTACACCATTATCTTTTACAGATTCAGTTGGTGTGCTAATATTAGTACCTGCTGCTAATATATTTGTTGTACCTAATGGTAAATCTGTTTGACCAACAGTAGATGTAATTATATCCACAGCTGATGCTGTACCGTTTGTTATTTCAAGATTACCGGCATTATTGACTGCAGTAATTAATGGCTTACCGGCAGCAATCATTGCGGCATTGATTGCTGCTACATATATATCAGTATTCTCAGTTGCTGTTTTATTGCTAGCTGAGTCAGGTACGGAGACTAGCGTTCCATCTATTGTAAAAGACGCTCCATTATTAATTTCTGTAGCAACAGATTTTGTTGCTGTGCTTGTCACTGAAGTAGCAGCACCATCATGATCTCCAACTGCGCGGGCTTGTACTTCCATCGCATAACGAAGGTCAGATATGCTAGTAAATGTCTTATCTGAACCAGCTATTGCTATTGAACCTGTTGGATTGTACTGATATCTATATGCCGTTACATCTGCTCCGGCTGCTATACCGCTATTCGTATTACCGACTGCAGATATATTGATGTTATGCGATGCATTTGGATTTGAGTTATCATTGGTAAGATTAATTCTATTTGTTGTTGCATTATATACTGCAGTCACACCTGTAAGAGAAGTCTGTGCATTGATAGCTGAAACGTATCTGTTAGCATTTTGAGCGGCACTGTCTGTAGAAACTCCCCCGGTAGTGGTAATTTGTTTTGTTGTTCCGTTATCAAGAGTAAAAGTTATGTCTAACTCGGCAGCGCCAGCTGCGACAGGAGTTGTTCCTGCAAGTTGGGAGCTTAAAAATGATGCCCATATGCCTTGTCCTGTTTGAAGAGAAAATGCTTCTCCGACTTCATTGAACATTACACCAAGATTTCCTGAGTCAATTGGATTTCCTGCTTCATCAAGTGCATCTCCAGTGTATACGGCTGGGACTGCTTTACTAGGGGGAGTACCGCTTGGAACCTCATAAGCTGATGAAAAACTTTTTACAAGTGGACCAGAGTTAAGATTTGCTTTTAGCACAACATCTTGAGTAGGGCTTGCCGGAGTTGTGAGTCCTGGAGCAATGGTTATGTTTTTAATTGGAGCAGTTGAATCAACTTTTCCCGTAACATCATCTCTTATCCAGCCTTGCGCAACAAAACCGTTATTATCAACAAAGTTTCCGCCAGCATCAAATTTAAAATCCCCCGCTCTTGTGTATTTATATGTATTTCCACCATCTGGTGAGATTATGAAAAACCCATCACCCTGAATAGCAACGTCTGTATTTTTATCAGAGTTTTGTATAGACCCCTGAGAAAATATACGAGTCATAGAGTTTACAGTAGAACCAAGCCCGATTTGGACAGCATTTTTACCACCGAGATCCCCTTGAGGAGCTGTTGCGATAGAGCTTGTCTGAGCTAAAAGGTCTGAAAAGTTTGCACGAGAATATTTAAAACCTGTAGTATTAACATTCGCTATATTATTTGATTCTACGTCCATCGCTACTTGGTGCGATTGAAGTCCGGAAACACCGGAATAAAGTGATTTTAACATCTTAAATCCTTCTTATTTTATATACAAAAGAAACAAGTTCCTTTGTTGCGCTACAACCACTAGGGTCACTAAATCTAAACTTTTATAAGCTAGATATTTTTTGTTTTATTAAAATATATAGAGCATTTAGTGTTCCAAGTTTTATATTTTAATTGTTAAGTATTGCTTCGGGAATGTTTGTTATTTGTAGGAAGTAGACTAAGGAGATAAAAGTGCAAAAGCACTTTATTTATGCATATTTAATGCTTTTTGCATCATCTCATCTGCGGTGGTGATACACTTTGAATTTGCGCCATAAGATCTTTGAAAGACTATAAGCTCAGTAAGTCCAACTTCAAATTTAACATTTGAACTCTCAAGTTTAAAGTTTTGTAAAGTAGCACCGAGAATATTTTCACCATCTGCATTTTTAAAAAATAGCGGCTGACCACTATTGGCACTTTCTTCAAATCTGCTGCCGTTTATTCGCTCAAGTCCTTTGTCATTTTGAAAATGAAATAGAGCAATTTTTCCTACGCTGCTTTGTTGACCATTTGAAAAAGTAGCGATTACTTCTCCGTTTGTATTTATATCATAACCCAAAAGATCGCCGCCTTGCAAACCATCTGCCTTACTAGATCCTAATGGCGACGGTCCATTGAAAGATGTTATTCCGTTATACCCTATCCCTAAATCTAGCTTTATGGATGTGCCATTATTATTAATCGACCCTAGAGTAGTTGAGATTAATGCGCCGGATGAGTCAAAAGCTGCAGTTGCTGCTTGTGTGTCATAAACAGTTTCACCATCTAAACTTTTTGTTGTAGCAACTATATCCCACTGAATACCCGGAGGGTTCTGAACTGTACTTTTAGTAAATTCAAGATTTAAATTATTTTTATTACTTTGTGCATCAATTACACCCGCACTAATCTTTCTAATTTCATCAGTTACACCTAAATTTGCGTAAAAGCTGACATTAGTTGTTGGTGTTGTTGGGAATGTTAAAGTATATGGAAAATTAAGTTTTTCTTGGGCACTTACATTCCCTAGCTTTGTTTCAGAAATTGGTGAAGTAAGCGTCTCACCCGATATATTACCGCCCATTGTGCCTAAAACATGGAAACCATCATATGTCACCAAATCCCTGTTGGCATCAAATGTGAAAGTTCCATCACGAGTATAGAGAGGCTTCCCGTCACCCTGTATGCCAAACCATCCATCACCGTCAATAGCCAAATCTGTGCTTTTATCTGAAAGGATAAGTGTTCCATTTGTTTCATTGAGTTGAGTGCTGTTCATTTTCACGCCAACACCAACACTACTGTTTACACTGGTTGAGTTAGCTGATGTATTGAGCGTTGATTCAAAGAGAGACGAAAATTCTGTAGTGTACCCTCGAAAACCTATACTACTTACATTTGCTAAATTGTCAGATATTGCATCGATAGCCGTTTGGTTTGTTCTTAGTCCAGATATACCTGTATAAAAAGCTTGTGTCATCATGATAAGTCCTTTCTGCCGCCAAATATTATACTAGTAGACTTCTACTACATTCTCTAATGGGACATAACTTGAACCAAGCTTTACTAGAGTATTCCCATTTTCAAATCTTACAGATTCTATTGGATAAGCACCAAGTCTTGTCTGTAAAACATTTCCATCCGGATCACTGTAGTTTGCATTGACATGATAAATACCGCTATCAGCCTGATTTCCGTTTACATCTCTTCCATCCCAGTCAAACTTATAAACACCGGCTGGATTTTCAGCCACATCAATTGTTCCGACTGTATTGCCGTCTGCATCTGAAATAGTGACTGTTCCTTGGCTGATCTCTTTTGGAAAGTATACTTCGAATGAACTGACCGTGCCTTTATCCAGTGCTATTGCATCGCTGCCTAAATCTGCTGTTTTACCTATTGCAGCGATAGTAGAGAATTGCTGAGATGCACCTAAAGCGGCACTCAAGTCTGATAAAGCCTGGTTTGTATTATCTGCTGATTCTAGGGTGGCCAGCTGAGAAGTTTGAGCCAAAATTTTCTCAGTATCCATAGGTTCCGTTGGATCTTGATACTGAAGCTCTGTTAAAAACAGCTTCATAAAATCGTCTTTGCTTAATTGCGTTTTATCCTTAGCTACTGTAGATACTGCTGGTTCTGCATATAATGCGGCATTTTGCCCTGTTGCTGTAATTGCCATCTTTTATCCTTTATATATATCTTGGAACGACAATTTCCAAAGAGCTTAAAATCTCTTCATTTTCTGTTTCGTTCTCAAAATAGCTGTATTCTTCATGAGCTTGTTTCTCATGCTGCCTTTGCCCTTGTTGCTGGTTTGAACCGGCATTTTCAGAGTTGTTATTAAAATTTAATGTAGCATTATTTATTCCACTATTACTTAGTTGGGTTTTCAATTCATTTACATTCATAGCCAATGTGTTAATCGCCGTACTATTCGAACTCAAACTTACATGTAAGTTTTTGCCTCTTTGAACAATAGTCAAATCAACATCACCAAGCTTTTGAGGATTTAGCTGAATTTTTACTCTTGTAAATGGAGATTTATAATCTTCTATGGCAGTTTTCACATCGGCTGATAGATATTTAATCATCTGCTTCGCTTCATTTAATTTCACTTCGAAACTATCGGCTTTGTGTGTTGTGAGTCCATCTGTTTTGGAAGCTGAAGAATTTTCGTTTGCTCCACCATGGAGAAGTTCTCCAAGTGCTTTTGCTGCATCAGATATATCCTTTGGAGCTATAACCTTTGCAGTTGCAACAGAAAAGTCGGCAGTGAGAACGGGGTTGATTTGTGAAGGTTTTTCTCCCATCAAAAGTAATTTTAAAGTTTCATCAGCTCTTGCTCTTGGAGTTTTTTCTTCGACTTTAAACTGCTTTGTTTGAACTAACTGTTCAGTCGTGTGTTCTGTGTTGAGCTGTGCTTTGAAAAGCGGAGTTGATTTTATCTGGGTATCGAGTTTTTTTTCGTCAGCTTTTGCAATGACTGCTTCATTCAAGTTTTCAGAAGTTTTATCTGTCTTCAGTTCTGCTTTAGCTTCTGCGACTTTCACATGTGAAACTTCTGTCTTAATTTTTGCAACTTCTGCACGCGGAACTTCTGTCTTAACTTCCTGCATTGTCTTCACGGGCGAAACTTCTGCTTTAACTTCTGCAACTTTCACATGTGAAACTTCTGCTTTTGCTTCTACAACCTTCGCATGTGCAATTTCTGTCTTAATTTTTGCAACTTCTGCACGTGGAACTTCTGCTTTTGCTTCTACAACCTTCGCATGTGCAATTTCTGTCTTAATTTTTGCAACTTCTGCACGTGGAACTTCTGTCTTAACTTCCTGTGCTATCTTCACGGATGTAATGTCTGATGTATCTTTAGTTTGAACTTGTTCGACTGTTATCTTACTGACATCAATACCGACTTTTTTCGCTAAATCTGCCAAACCTCGCAATGTTTTTGGTAAGTCTTTTATTTGTGATTTTTTGTAACCGTCACTTTGAAGTATTTGTGATTTTAGGTATTCTTTTGCATCTGAGACTAAAGTCTTAATCTCTTGTTTTGCAAGATTTGCGGTTAACTTTGGATTGAGTTCTAAAGGTCCTGTAGATTCTTCTGGTTTCGTACTTTCATTTTTCAATAATGACAATAATGCATCATTTTTGCTAGGTATTTTTGTGCTTTTTACATCTTTTTCATCGCTAGCCAAAGATAAAACCAGGGCGCCATTTTGGACAACCTTAGCATCTTTTTTATCACTTACTCCCTTTAAGAGTTCAGAAAAAGAGAGTTTTGCTCCACTTCCTTTGTCTTCTTTAGAAGTCGATAAACCTAATGGTGAAGATGAACTTGCTTCATGCTTTACATCGAATGAAATCATCTTATTCTCCTATATATCCCTTAAACTAAGTAAGGATTTTTTATAAAAGAAGCATATATTATTCCATTTTAAAATATTCAGATTAAAAGCTTAAATAACCTTAGCAAACCTGTCTAAACAGTGTAGTTCTTTTTTGTAAAAAGTACTCACACTATCCTGCATAACACCTAAAATTTCTGAAGGAGTCTCACCGTCTGCCGGATAACTGAGTAAAAAAGAGTTCAAATATTTTGCAAAAAATTCATCAAACATTTTTTTGACTATCTCCGCACCATATTTATCAGTGTAAGGCAAAACAAAAAAATAATCAGACTCATGATTTACTATAGAATCAGAGGTTCTTAGTATCTCTCTTAAAGAACTATCAACAACCTCTTGTGAGATTCCGGAAAAATCGCAATAAAGAAGAGTGAAACTCTCAGCGCGGTTCTCATCTAATCTATCAGAAATACCTATGTTAAGAGCAAGAAGTTGTTTAAAATCATTAAATGTGAAATGTATACCGGCCATAAGAAACCCTTTTAAAAAAGTTTTTTTTAGTATATCTAAAAACTACAGAATTGCAAAAGCTTGGATATCTTCCCTTGAAGCAAATGGCGAACTTGTAACTTCAAAATCATCATAAGCTAAGCTGTAACTATTTTGTGGACTTGTTTTACAGTAAGTAAGAATTATCTTTGATGCCAGTTCTTTATCGGCATCAGTCGCATTTTTACTGAGCAGCGCATGTGGTCCCGGGACTCCCACTGTCTTTACATGGGAGTATTTATCATTTTCTATATTTTGAAGATGTTCATTTTCTTCCTTATTTCTCCCGACTACAAGCTTTGCGCCGTCAGTTAAACGAAGATGTCGTCCATACTTCATAACCAAGATATCCCTTACTTCAAACTTATCATGTTTTATAAAATCAAACATTTTTTTAGCGAAGTTTTCATCCGTTAAAAGACAGCCGCCGCCTGGACTTTCAAAATCTTCCAAACCTATCTCTTTTGCCAGTTCCATTTGTCTCTCACGGCTTCGGCCAGTAATGCCTTCGAGTTTTTCTCTATCCACCCAGCCATTTATCTCAGCTATTGTTGGAGCTAACATTTTTGCGGACATTGGGCGAAGAAGAAGTCCATCGCAGTTGCTTTCATTTAGTACCAGCTGAAGAGCATCTTTGTTTTGGCTCATTGGGCGTTGCCCCATAACTTCACCGCTAATCAGAAATGATGCGCCTTCCCCTTCCATGATTCGCTTGGCAACTGCGAACATCTTAGCATGACAATCTATACATGGATTGAAATTTTTACCATATCCGTGTTTTGGATCAAACAAAACATCTTGTAAATATTCGCTTTGAATATCTATGATTCTTAGCTCTGCACCCACTTGATCACACATACTCTGCATGTGCTCAAGTCTATCTTTTGTACTTCCAAAACCTGTATTAATATTCACAGCCAAAATCTCAATCCCTTGGTCTATCATAAGTTTCATAGCCAAAGTCGAGTCCAGTCCGCCACTAAAAAGTGCGATTGCTTTCATGTTTTTCCTTTTTGTTGAAGCACAAGTGCTGATTTACAATTCAGCCAGTTCACCTCGTTTTAATTTCGCAATTTTACCACGAAACTTTCTTATATAGAAAGCTTTCTCTTCAAAAGAGATGGAAGTTTGCATATTTACCTTTTTTAATTCTCTTTCATAATGCTTTGATAAAAAAGATACCAGTTCAGCCTTTAATGCTTCCTCATCTTGAAGTGCTTTGATGTGCTCATCCACTAAAATAGCCATGAGCTCCGGAGCATCGCTATGCCCTTGCAAGGCTAAAGAAAATTCTCGTGAGTGAAACTGTAAAAGTGAAGGATCAAGCACATCTAAAATCTGGTCTATGAGTTGCGGTTGTTCTAAGACTGTTTTTATGAGGCTCAGTTCCCACATGTCTTTATGTAAATTTCTTTGAACTAACTGCGTATTTTGGTTAGTGCCTGTTTGGTTTGTTAGTTTTATATATGAAGGGTTGATTCCTAATCTTTGTCCAAGATACCCTTTATATTTATCTTGAAGCATGGGTGAGAGAGTTTTTAAGTAGCTGATTCCCTCATGCATGGATGCTTCTTTTGCTTTTGGATCTGCAAGATTATAAAGCGAAAGTGTCTCATCAAGGACAAATTCTATGAAAGGTTTCGGTTTTCTGAACATGTTTGACAGCTCTTCAACTGCCCCATTTTTTACCATGTCAGCGGGATCAAGCCCTTGCCCGAAAATAACAACCCCTCCGTTAAATCCCGAAGCACTTAAAAGTTTTGCAGCTTTGAGCGCAGCAGCACGACCCGCGCTGTCTCCATCATAAGCCATAACAATACGCGGCTCCCCTTTTCTAAGAAGCGGTAAGTGCTCAGGTGTGAGAGCAGTCCCCAAAGTTGCAACCGCATTTTTAAAACCGGCCTGATGCAACATGATAACATCAAGATAACCCTCTGTTATAACTATTTCCTTTTGTTTGTAGATATCTTGTCTGGCATGATGATAGGCATACAAAAGACGGGATTTATTAAAAAGGGGGGTCTCGGGGGAATTTATATATTTTGCCTGATGTCCTGTGATAGTTCTACCCCCAAATCCAACGATAGAGCCGTTTGTTGAATGAATGGGAAAAGTGATTCGTTCTGTGAATCTGGCATAGGTACTTTTGTTGTCGCTGTTGTAGCCGACAACTCCCAGCTCAACTGCCTCACTCATATTGAGCATTTGAGCTTTTATGAAATTTATAGTTGCATTTGAATCCGGCGCATAACCTATGCCAAATTTTTCAACACTGCTTGCATAGATACCTCTTTCTTTTATGTAAGCAAGGGCAGTTGATTGTGAAGTAAGTAAGTTTTGATATAACTCATTTACTTTTTCCATAAGATTTGAGCGTGGCTTGTTATGTTTAGTCTCTGTATAACCAAGTGTGAAATTATATGTTTGTGCCAGTTTTTCAAGAGCTTCAGGATAGTTAAGTTTTTCATATTCCATAACAAACTTAACGCTGTCTCCGCCGGCACCACATCCGAAACAATGATATATCTGCTTCGATGGGCTTACTACAAACGAACCTGTTTTTTCATCATGGAAAGGGCAAGGTGCCTTAAAATTTGCTCCAGCTTTTTTCAGTTCAATGTACGAACCTACAACATCAACAACATCAAGTCGTGCTTTTAAAGCTTCTATGGAGTCTTGGGTAATCATGCTGAGATTATACCAAATATTATGGTATACTTCCGCTTCCAAAAATTTTAAAGAAAGTGGGTGATGTGATATGCCAGGTATTATACTACGTAGTGATGATAATTTTGATGCATCTTACCGCCGTTTCAAAAAGCAGACTGACCGTAACTTAATCGTTACTGAAGCTCGTGCTCGCCGTTTCCATGAAACAGCAACTGAAAAGCTTAAGAAATTCAAAATAGCTTCTCGTAAAAAAATGCTTAAACGTCTTTATATGATGAGACGTTACGAATCACGCCTATAAGCACAATATCCTCTTCTTAGGAAGAGGGTGCGCTTAACTCTTCAACCTTCCATAAAAACACTCTCACATATTCAAAAAACTTATATTTAAAAACTTTTTAAATATTAATGATACAATCACACATTAAAAATAGGACTATTTATGAATTCACTATTCTTTCGTATGCGACTTGTTCATTGGGTTGGCATAATTTTGCTTATTATAAATGCCTTTGCTTTTACAGACAACATCATATCTGTTGTAATTCAGCTTGTTATTGCTGCTGTTATACTGGTTCATGATATTGATGAAAAGATTAACGGTGTTGATGTTGCCAAAAAAATAATCGATTCTCTTTCAAACTTTGACTCTGCAAATAAAATAGATATAAAACTGACTTTTTCAAAAGAGTACATGCAGATGGTCCTGCTTATAAACAAATTTATAGAGAAAGTTAGTAATGCGACAGATTTATCTTCTTCATCAAACAAGATAAATACGGAGATATCCATTTTATTTAAATCAATTAAAGAACTCGAACAAGACTTTAATTCCAGCAAAGATTTGAGCGATAAAATTTCAAATAAATTGCATACTATCACAACCGAGTCAGATTCTAACCTAGAGTTTTCCAGCATAGTCTTGGATAGCTTAAATAATGCATCATCAACGATTAGTGACAGTGTGACTAAGATGAGTGAGCTAGAGAATCAAATACGCATAACCCATGAAGGTGAAATGCAGCTAAATGAGAACTTAAAATCGTTAACAGTGAATGCTGAAGATATTAAAAATATTTTAAATATTATCTCTGAAATATCTAAAAGAACAAATTTACTTGCACTCAATGCAGCCATTGAAGCTGCACGGGCAGGTGAGCATGGGCGAGGTTTTGCTGTTGTTGCTGATGAAGTGAGAAAACTGGCAGAAAACACCCAAAACTCTTTAACTGAAATAAATGCCAGCGTTAATGTTATAGTTCAAAGCATCTCTGATGCGAGTGAAAGTGTTCATGAAAATGCTAAAAAAGCACTGGAATTAGTTGAAATTTCAGCCGAATTACAAACAGATTTAAATGAAGTAAATAAAAATATTGAGCAAACTTATCAGGACAGTCTTAAAGATACAGAGAATTCTCAACTTATTAAAAATGAGGCCTATGCTTCAAAAGATTTAACTGACAATCAAATTATACAAATGCAAAATACAGGTAAAGCTATTCAAAGCATAAAAGAAAATGTGACAACAATAGATAAAAGTACAAAAGAATTAATAACTAGAGTGTCAAATATTTAAAGCAATAATTATAATTTTCCGTACATCTCATTATAAAAACTAAGAGCATGTCTATCACTCATGGAAGCGATATAATCAGCCACTACCCTGTGTTTGTTTCTTACATGTAGCTGCTCATAATAAAACTTAGGAAGCATTTTCTCTTCTTGCATGAGTCCATTATATAAACCTTTTATAGCTTGTTTTCCTGCAAACATTTTAATAACAATATTTTTGTGCTGATAAAGTTTCTCAAAAAGAATTTTCTTTAGTTTTTTAATCTTTGTTTCTAACTCCGGTTCAAATCCAATAGAAATCTTTGTCTTACTGTCAAGAGTTGCAGTTAGAATTTCACCGATTTCTACCTTACCTTTTGAGTACTTCAAAAGAGAATAAACAAGATGGTTTATCATATGTGAGCTAAAACGGTAACGAAACATCTCATCATTTTCCTGCCCAACTCCCTCATTCGCCACTTTTTCTAAAATCTCACAAACAAGGGTACTATCTTTTAAGTCTTCAAAACTTATGAGTCCTGCATTTATACCGTCATCAATATCGTGACTGATATACGCTATCTCATCAGCACGATCTACTATCATCGCTTCTATAGATGGATGAGTATCTAAGTTAAACTGTTCATTGATTATTGCCGGTAAAAAACTTTTTTTATATGGATAGGAGTGTTTTAGAATCCCTTCCAAAGTAGCAAAAGTAAGGTTTAAGCCATCAAAATCTTTGTATCTTTTCTCTAACGATGAAACAACTCTAAAGCTTTGAAAATTATGTTCAAAGCCAAAGGCATGTTCATCTTCTTTTAGACACTCATCTAAAGTGTCACCGCCAATATGACCAAAAGGAGTGTGTCCTAAGTCATGAGCCAGGGCTATCGCTTCTGCCAGTGCTTCATTGAGTCCTAAAGTTGAAGTGATAGAGCGGGCGATCTGAGACACTTCGATAGAGTGAGTTAATCGTGTACGAAAAAAATCACCCTCTTGATTTAAAAAAACCTGTGTTTTATACTCAAGTTTTCTAAAACTTCCAGAGTGGATGATTCTGTCTCTGTCTCGGGCATATGGGGATCTGAAATCTTTATCTATTTTATAAAATCTGTCATCTGCTTTCATATCTATCCTTTGATTACTTTGTTTCGCCCTGCTTCTTTTGCCTTGTAAAGTGCATTGTCAGCTCTTTTCATCACAGCGAATGGGTCTTTGTCTTTTGATGTATTTTGAACAACCCCGGCGGATATATTTATGTAAATATTCTTTTGAGATTTTTTATTTCTAACACTAAATGGTGTTTTTGCAATTGTGTCTCTTAAAATATCTGTGTGTTGATATGCATCATCTATAATTTTGGAGGGAAACAGCAAAACAAACTCTTCTCCCCCATATCTGTATGCTTTTCCGCCGCCGCTAACCTGAGCTAATTTGCCTGCGACCATTTTTAGAACCTCATCGCCCGTGTCATGACCATACGTATCATTGAATTTTTTGAAAAAATCTATGTCTACCATAACGAGACAATATTTCATCCCCAGTTTTGCCATATCCTCCACAAGAGCACGTCTACCGGGCAAAGATGTAAGCTCATCGTAAAAAGCAAGTCTGTAAGATTCCCGAATCAACAAGGCAAACACAATCACACCTATTGTCAAAAGTGAAAGCTCATTTACATGTGGAAGTTTTATAAAGTACAATCCTGTATAAAATACAAGTGTGATTACCAGAAATGTGCTATTGTATATCAAATATCTATTGAATAAAACCAACGAAGAAAGTACGAACAGTACGAATACTCCAACAGCCAGAGCCATATCTTTTAGTGGGTAAAAATTAAAGGCAAACATTTTGATGTTTAAATAACTGTTTATTATTTCACTTGGAAAATAAACAAGATACAAAACAACTGACATCTCAGAGATAAAAAAAACAATCTTCAAAATACCCCAAATTGAAAAAAGACCCCGCTCCTTTAGCAATAAAAAAATAATTAAATGCAAAGGATAAAGAAGTGAACTATATAAAAACAGGCTTGTAGCTTTTGGGGCACTTAAATACTCAAATCCAATATGCATGAATATCAAAGGAAGTATTATAAAGATAAATCTATTTCTATTAAAATGCCAGGAAACCCATAAAATAAGAGTGCTGATTGCGTAAAAAAGATAGGGGACAAGACTAAAGATAAACTTTGGAATTTTTTCATCATAAAATAGCATCAGTGAAAAAAGTAAAGATATAAAAAGGGGAATTGAGATATTGATTGAAATTGCTTTTAAAGAGTTCATAACAGTCTTTTATTGAGAGATATAATGCAACACAAAAGTGTGCATTAATGTAGTACTTTTAGCCTATGCTTTTTTCAAGAACTCTGTTTTTAAAAAGATTTTAGTTCCGTTCACTCTTCCCTCTATGTGATCATCCATGTCGGCAGGAAGAGATATTCGAGTTACAGTCGTTCCGCGCTTTGCAGTAAAACCGGCGCCTTTAACCTCTAGGTCTTTTAAAATAACTACGCTATCGCCGGCATTTAAAATAACGCCGTTTGCATCTTTGTAAACCATTTTGTTTGCAGCAGCACTAAGAGCTGAATCTGCCCATTTCTGCTCCGCTTCTTCCAGATACATCATCTCTACTAAATCTTGACGTCCAAGTTTGTTCAGTAAGATATATGACATCACTTTAACAGCAGGTGTTTCACTCCACATGCTGTCATTTAAGCAATTAAAGTGGTTCTCATCCAGGTTTTCAGGATTGTTTATCTGATCTTTACATGTAGAGCAAACATAAATCGATTGCTCTATACTGCCATCGGATGGAGAAACTTCTAAAGCACTCAGCCCTTCGCTGCTTCCACAAAGCTCACATGTAGCATTGCTTCTTGCCATTAGTTCTTTTTCTATACTCATAAAATTACCCTTTTTAATAATTGATGGAATTATAACTTATGCACGGAGTTAAGTCTATTTTTTTATAACGGTGCCAATCCCTTCGCTGGTAAATATCTCTAGCAAAATTGAGTGTTCAATCTTTCCATTAATAATATGCGCTTTTTCAACTCCGCCATTCACCGCTTCAAGACATGCATCTACCTTTGGTATCATGCCTCCTATAATTGTTCCGTCTGCTTTATAAGCATTTATCTCATCTTCGGTAAGAGTGCTTAAAAGATTCTTCTCTTTATCCATAACACCTGCTATATCCGTCATAAAGATAATTTTTCTGGCCTTTAAGCTGGCTGCAATTTTACTAGCTGCCAGGTCTGCATTTATATTAAAACCTGGATGATTTATCTCATTTGCCGATGCGATTGGAGCGATGACCGGTATAAATTTATCCGCAAGCAGGTTTTCTATAACTGTATTATCGATATGCACAATTTCACCAACTAAGCCATATTTACCATTATCTTTTGGCACCGCCGTTATGAAGTTTGCATCTTTTCCCGTGATGCCTAAAGCTTTTGCTCCATGCATGTTGAGTAAAGTAGTTATCTCTTTGTTGATGTTGCCGCTTAAGACCATCTCTACAACTTCCATTACCTGTGCATCGGTTACTCGCATCCCATCCACAAATTCACTTTTAATCTGCAGTTTATCAAGCATCTCATTTATCTTGTTTCCGCCGCCATGGACAATCACGGGCTTGATTCCAACAAGGTATAGGAGGATAATATCTTGAGCAAATTTATCTTTTAGTTCCGGATTTATCTGTGCTGAACCGCCGTACTTGATAACAAAGATCTGATTCGAGTATTTTTTTATGTATGGAAGCGCTTCAAGGAGGGTCTGGGCCTGTTCAATCTTTTTTTGCAATCTGTTTCCTTCGTTGATATTTGTATAAACTTTAGTGCCTTAGCGGCTAGCGTAGCAAAATGGGCTTTATTCTGTGCTTTTATATGGCACAGAACACACGCGCTCATTTTGCGTTCTCAAAAAAATGTGGCTTTTTTACTCTTTATTATATTCGATTATATCTTCTGGGCTCTGTTTTTTCTTTGTTTTATTAAATGCTTTTTCAGCTTCTTTTTCATTATAATTTCTGCACTCTTGCGGCATTGTAGCCTGTGGGTCTTTTGCTATTTGGTCACACATAGATGCACTGATTGTAAAGTTTGTACAGCCGCTAAAGAAAAAAACTGCTATTAAATATATTTTCCACATGTCAATATCCTGTTATTTTTGTTTTATGATTAAGTCTAAATATTTTGACGGGGTTACTCTCATCATCTCTTTAGCCAACCATCTTATCTGAAAATATGCTGCACCGCTATCTCTTAGTGTAAAATAATTTTTCAAACTTCTTAAGTTGAAAGTTACAACCATATCCACTTTTACATTATCGGTAATGATATGCTTAAAAGCATCACCAACATTTCTTTTCTTTTTTCCGGATTGAAGTGCATCAAAAAGTTTTTGCGCATCACCCTGGAACTCTTCTATAAAAGGAATTGAACTTTTTGCTACAGCAATTGAGTGAAAGTCTTCTACTTTTTTTGACTGATAATCCAGTTTATCGTAAATAGCACCGATTTCGATTTTGTTATACTCTTCATCAGCCGTTACAAACATATCAAAATCCAAAACTTTATCAATAAAAAAGTTTTTATCCCCACCATGTTTTGAGGCGACAAAGGCGTTGATGATTGAACTCATAGTATATCGGGTACTTCTCACACTTATCGCCTGTATGCGATGACGTGCATGTTCTTGAAGCACTCCTCTTGAAGTACCGCGAACTAAAAAACTGAGATTTGCATGTTCTAAAATAGAGTGATGAAAATAGGTCCAAGCCAAGTCATTCAAAAGATTAGACTCTTCTATCTCATTTATATCATCGCACATCTCATCATCAGGCATATTTGTTTCAATATATTTTATAACTTCATTTTCGCTGTTTTCAAATGAATCATAACAAGTTCTAGCAGCAGCTTCAGCAACACCAATACCCGTATCTTGAAGTAAAACTACTTTTGGTTGTGAATATTTTATGCCGTACATCTCTTCCATGACTACACCCTGATTTTATTTAGTATAATTCTACAATATAGTTCTTTGATAAGCTATAAAATGAGAATGATTACTTTTGTACCCCATTTAAAATAGGCACAAAGTCACATGACTCAAGTTCGGTTTTCACAATAGTGGAGCCATTCTTTTTAAAACGGGTGATAATCTGCTTACCGCCATTTTCCATAGGAGCGACCAAAACGCCTCCATCCCTTAACTGTTCAAAAATTTTTTGAGGAATCTCTTTTGCGGAAGCCGAAAAAAGTATTCTGTCATAGGGAGCATACTGTATCCATCCATTTTGACCATCATCAGTTCTTGTGTGAATATTGTTAATCTTGAGCTCTCTAAAGCGGCTTTTTGCTTCTAGCATCAATGATTCTATCCGCTCTATAGTAAATACACCCCGAAACATATGTGAAAGAACGGCAGCTTGATAACCGCTTCCGCAACCTATCTCCAAAACCCTGTCAGCACCATGCGGTTCCAAATACTCTGTCATCTTTGCGACCGTCAAAGGTGAGCTTATCCACTGAGCAGAACCCATAGGCAGAGCATCAAGTTTATAGGCATTATGTTTAAAACCCATTGGGACGAAAGCTTCTCTGTTTGTACTCGCTATTGCATTCTTTACTTCTTTACTGAGTGCAAATTTATTATGACACTCTTCAGCTAAACGGGCTGTTTTTGTTGCTGTAATTCTATTCAATACCTACATCCATATATCGCCTCATCAAGGCTATCTCTTTTTTGTCGTAATCCACACTTAAGCAAGGCTTATTCCCATTATGAGAAACTTCCCCTTGCGGATTAATAATCCCGCTTATTTTCGTACACTCTTCATTTAGACTATCACTTGCGACAACAAAACACTGGTTCATAATCGCCAAAGCTCTGGTCAATGCCTTAAAATGCTCAGTTCTCAAAACTCCCCACCAAGACGGAACTGCTATAACATCTGCTCCCTCAAGTTTTATCCAGAACTCTTTAAAACGAAGCTCAAAACAGATAAGAATTCCAATTTTAATTCCATCTACTTCAATAATTGCAACCTGCTCCTTATTACCCTCGCTAAAATATTTCTCTTCACCGCCAAAACGAAAAAGTTTAGCTTTGGCCCGCTCGTAAACTACTTCGCCGTTATGAAAAACTTTTACAAAGTTAAAAACTTTATCACCTCTTTTTTCGATGATGGTCAACATGATGATTTTATTCTTGGAAGCTTTTTTTATTTCTTCAATGGCATGTGGAGCAAAATCAATCACTGCTTCAAAATTATCATAATCAAAACCAGTCAAACAAACTTCAGGTGCAACAATAAGGGATTTGTTTGAAGTTTGTTTTATTAGTTTTAAAAGTGTTTGTAAGTTAGTGTTATAGTTGTTAGTTGTCTCAAAAAGAAGTGAACAGAGTTTATACATTAATACTCCAAAAATCGCAAAATGCTAACTATGGTAAAATGTGCGAAACACATTTTACTTTATTTTAACTAGAAATCGTCACCAAAACTTAAACTGCCTTTTGAGTAGTTCGTTACAGTTGCCTCAAAGAAATTTGTTTTTTGATCATTAAATTTCGCAAAATCGTTAACCCATTTTATAGGATTTGCTACATTATAAATTTTTTCAAATCCTACTGATGTTAGACGATCATCCGCTAAAAATTGAATATATTGCTCAACAATCTCATTTGTTAAGCCAAGGATTTGACCTTGGGTAATATATTTGCCCCATTCAGTTTCAAGTTTTACAGCCTCTTTAAACATGGCTATAACTTCTGCTTTTAACTTCTCTGTAAATAAATCCGGTCTCTCTTTTCTCATCGTATTAATAATATTTTGAAAAAGAACCAAGTGTGTCACTTCATCTCTTTGGATAAATCTGATCATCTGAGCACTTCCAAGCATCTTGCCTGAGCGGGCTAACGTATAAATATAAGCAAATCCGCTATAAAAGTAAATTCCTTCCAAAATCTGGTTTGCAAAAAATGCCTTGACTAAATTGTGTTCACTTGGGTTAGTTGATAGCTCCGTATAAACAGCAGCAATGGCATCGTTTTTATGCTTTAGCATCATATCTCTACGCCAAAGATCATAAATCTCTGCAGAATTTTGAGAAATACTATCAACCATAACGGCATAACTTTGAGAATGAAGCGCCTCTTCAAATGACTGACGGACCAATATAAGATTAATCTCAGGAGCAGTTATGTAAGGATTAATGTTATCTATTATGTTATTTGTCTGCAGTGAATCCATAAAAATCAGTTGAGAGAGTGCTTTGTCGTAAGCTTTTTTTTCAGCTTCTGTAAGATTTTTATAATCATTCACATCTCTCGTCATATCTACCTCTTTTGGAAACCATGTATTATTTAACATCACCTCCCAAAGATTATAGGCCCACTGATATTTTATGTTGTTTAACTCAAAAATACCTGTCGGATTGCCGCCAAATACTTTTCTATCGTTTACTGTTTCAGCTGAATCTGGATTATAGATTTTTTTTCTTTTCATAACTCACTCCTAAATTTATAGTTTGTGATTATATCATCTAAACATTAAAGCTTTAATGTTCTGTTTATAATTAGTTAGATAAAATCTAGCTGAAAATTATATTTAGTTATACATGCAAAGGAATTATTATGGGCATATTTGGAAGTTCAAGCGTCAAACTGACTGAATACAACAAACTAAAAGAACATAACGAAGAGTTATTGGAGAGTAATGATAATTTACATCAGAGGATAATTGAATTAGAATCTAAACTACACCACTATGCTTCTATGCCCAAAGAGAATAAATCTGAAATATTAATGAAGATGCAAAACAAGCATCTTAAATCGAACATAGTAGATATTCAAAGCAATATGGCTGAATCAGTTGCCGCCGCTAAAGACAGTTTACACAAAACAAATGAACAAGTTAAAAGCATAAGCAGGATTGGCGAAAAAGCGAATAGAATTGTCACTACCTTGGATAACCTGAATGAATTATCTGAAAACTCTATGCATACCGTTACTGGGCTTTCACAACGGACAGATGACATATCAAATATATTGTCACTCATAAAAGATATATCTGACCAAACAAACCTACTTGCTTTAAATGCGGCTATTGAAGCTGCTCGGGCAGGTGAACATGGGCGTGGATTTGCAGTCGTTGCAGATGAAGTAAGAAAACTTGCAGATAGAACTGATAAAGCAGTAAGCGAAATAAATATCTCTTTGCAGTCGATGAAACAAGATGTAGACAGTATGTCTGAACAATTTAAAGATATACAAGAGGGAATAACAAGTTCAAATGAGTTAGTCCATGTAATCTACGATTGCTTAGAGGAAGATTCTGCCAATATGAGACACTCATTTGAAGGAATGGGATTTACTAATGACCGTGTTTTTATGTCTTTGGCCAAACTTGATCATATTTTGTGGAAGGTTAACACCTACTATTCAGCAATAACAAAAGAAGAACAATTAAAATTTGTAGACCATCATAACTGCCGCTTAGGCAAATGGTATTATGAAGGTGATGGGAAAGAAAGTTTTTCAAAAACTCCAAATTATTCTAAACTAGAAGCTCCACATGCAATAGTTCATAACGGAACGCATAAAGTTTTTGACCTGATGACGCAAGAGAATATTGATGTAAATTCACTTGTTAAAGCATTTGAAGAGATGGAAAAAGGAAGTGATGAAGTCTTTAAGTCACTTGATGATATTCTTCACGATAAAAGCTAAATCAATCTTCACATGCCCCATAACATGTGAAGATAACTTGCATTATGGGAATAAATTTCTTACTTAACAGCCTTTTTTGCTTTATCGGCATCATAACCCTCAGCACCATGTGTCGCACTAAAATCCCTAGCTGATTGATCAAGGGAGTCTATCACATCATTTCTAAACTCTGTTGCAGTATGTCCAGTCTCATGAGAAAATACAATATAGACTCCAATTACTAAGACCAAACCCATCAATATAGTATTATTATTTCTATAAAATGTAAAAGCCAATAGGACTATCAGAATTAAACTAGCCGGATAAAGAAATCCATCCATTTTTATCTCCTAAGTTTTTTGTACAGATTATATCATATTAGCTTAATAAAATCATTTTATAAGGTTAAAAGTATGATTTACATGTGCCCTTCATCTTCTAGGGCACATGTGGGAAGTAAAAAGGAGTATTATTTACGAGAGTATCTTTTTCTTTCTGATTCTGTCAAGAATTTTTTACGGATACGGATAGATTTAGGAGTTACTTCAAGAAGCTCATCATCTTCAATCCACTCTAAAGCACGCTCTAGTGACATATTACGGAATGGAATAAGTTTTATAGCTTCATCAGCACCAGATGAACGAACATTTGACTGAGCTTTACCTTTTATAGCATTAACAACTAAATCATTTGAACGAGAATGCTCACCAACAATCATACCTTCGTATACTTGAGTTTGTGGTCCTATAAAAAGAACACCACGGTCTTGAATATTGAATAGTGAAAATGCTAAAGTAGAACCATTTTCCATAGATACAAGTGCACCGTAAGTTCTTGATTCAACCGTACCAGAGAATGGACGGAAATCCAAGAAAGAATGATTCATGATACCTTCACCCTTAGTATCTGTTAAAAACTGTCCACGGAATCCGATAAGTGCACGAGCCGGAATTTCAAACTCGATTCTTTGAAAGCCTTGTCCCATTGGAACCATTGCTTTCATCTCTGCTTTTCTTTTACCAAGTTTTTCAATAACTGCACCGCTTAAGTTTTCAGGAACATCAATCACTAAATGTTCAAATGGTTCACATTTAACACCTTCAATTTCTCTAACGATAACTTCTGGGCGAGAAACACCAAACTCAAAGTTTTCACGACGCATATTTTCAGCCAAAATAGTAATCTGAAGCTCACCACGACCTGAAACTTTAAACTTACCCTCACCAACTACTTCAAGTTTCATAGCAACATTCGTTGTCATTTCAAACTCTAAACGCTCTTTTAGTTTGTTTGAAGTTACGTGCTTTCCTTCTTGACCGGCGAGAGGAGAATCATTTACAGAAAATACAACCGTAAGTGTTGGCTCTTCGATGTGCATAGGATCAAGTGGCATAGGATTTTTAGGATCACAGACAGTATCACCAACGTCCACAGTTTCTAAACCGGCAAATGCAACGATATCTCCTGCTTCGGCTTCTTGGATTTCCATACGGTTAAGCCCGTGGAAACCAATAAGTTTACTGATTTTACCTTTTACAAGTTCTCCATCAGCTTTTGCAAGCATAATGTTGTCACCTTTTCTGATAACACCGTTAAAAATACGGGAGATGCCAATTTTACCAACATAGTTATCGTAGTCAAGTGTAAATACCTGAGCTTGAGTTGAATTTTCTCTATCACCTTCCGGCTCAGGAATGCTATTTAAAATTGTTTCAAATATACATTCGAAGCCCCCATCAGGATCAGACATATTAAGCTTAGCTATACCATCACGAGCTGCTGCATAGATAATCGGGAAGTCTTGTTGATCATCAGTTGCACCCATAGCTGCAAAAAGGTCAAACATCTCATCTACAACACGCTCAGGGTCAGCAGAAGGTTTGTCAATTTTATTGATAACAACAATTGGTTTTTTACCAAGCGCCAACATCTTCTTAACAACAAACTTAGTTTGAGGCATAACACCCTCGTAAGCATCAACAAGAACCAAAACGCCATCAACCATCTTAAGAACACGTTCAACTTCTCCACCAAAGTCAGCGTGACCCGGAGTGTCAATAATGTTAATCTTATAATCTTTATAGCGAATAGCTGTATTTTTAGAAAGAATCGTAATACCACGCTCTTTTTCTAAATCATTACTATCCATAGCTCTTTCGTCATGTTGTTCATGAGAACCATATGTTCCCGATTGTTCTAATAATCCATCAACTAATGTAGTCTTACCATGGTCAACGTGGGCGATAACTGCAATATTTCTTATTTTTTGCACGAGGCTTCCTTTATTTTGTTTCTTATATTTTATGAAACTGAGGGTAAAAATTTTCGGGATTATACCCAAATAAAAGTTATATATTCGTTAAAGTAGTGATATACTTATAAACAAGAGAGAAAGCTCAAAAAAATTCTATAGATAAAAAAGTAATTGATGATTAAATATCCAAGTAAATTAAATATTATATTTGATAAATTACTATATTGCGGTGCTAAGCCTATAATAATTGGTGGATTTATTAGAGATTATTTACTAAATATTCCTAGCAAAGATATAGATATTGAGGTCTACAACATTTCTTCATTCTCAAACTTAGAAATAATTTTGCAAGAATTTGGTTCCGTTAATAAGGTTGGCAGAAGCTTTGGTGTTTGTAAATTAACTTTTCAGGATATGGAGCTTGATTTTACTTTACCCAGAGTTGATAGTAAAACTACTATTGGACATCAGGGCTTTGATATTAAAATTGATCCGGATTTAGACTTTTTTAGTGCAACATCAAGAAGAGACTTTACTATCAATGCAATTGGTTTTGATGTTGCAGAGAAAAAAATTTTAGACCCATTTAATGGTATAGAAGATTTAAAAAATCAAGTTCTAAGAGCTGTTAATGAGAAAACTTTTATTGATGACCCGCTGAGAGTTTTAAGAGCTGTACAATTTTGTGCAAGATTCAATTTAACAATTGATAAGCCCCTTTTAATTCTCGCTAAAGATATGATAAAAAACAATATGCTAGACGAGCTCTCAAAAGATAGAATTTTTCAGGAAATAAAAAAACTTCTCTTAAAATCAAAAAAGCCGTCAATTGGTTTTAGATTACTAAAAAAGCTTGGAGCTTTTAAATATTTTTCTGATCTACAAACAATAAATAAAGAAAATTTTAATTTACTGTTATCCGCAATGGATAAAATGAGAAGCCTGCTCGCCTATGATGAAAAAACTAACATTGTTTTAATGCTCGCATCAATTTGTTATAATTTTGATGCTGCTCAAATAACAAATTTTATAAAAAGACTTACGGACGAGAAAGAGATTTTAACCAGAGTTCTCATTTTAATTGATAATTATCCATCAATTGATTATATATATGCAAGTGGGCTAAAAGATTTACAGCTTTATAAACTAGCTGCAAAAGTAAACATTAATGAAGTTCTGCTTTTAAGCAAGGCTATTCATTTTTCGAGAAACAATAATATAGAAATTGCTGTAAAAAAAAGAGCAATAGAATTAAATATATTAAATAAAAAAATGACTCCAATATTGAAGGGAAGAGATATCTTGACATTGCAAACTTCATCAAAATATAAGATAAAGCCATCAAAAGAATTCACAATTATTTTAAATAAAGCCTATGAAGCTCAGATGAGAGGTGAATTCACCTCTTATTCTCAGGCATTAGTGTGGTTAGAAAAATATCTGCCCAAAGAAATACAGTAGCACTAATTTTTCAAACAATTAAAGCTTTGAGCTATCTATCTCTATAACTGTATGCACATTTCCTCTTGGATTGTAATCCGCTACAATTTTCATATATTTTGGCTTTAACTTTCTCTCCAACACCTCATATATCTCATTTGCAGAATTTTCATGGGAGATATGTCTATCACGAAATGCATTTATGTAGAGTTTAATAGCTTTTAGCTCAACAACCCACTCATCCGGTGTATATTCTAAATATATAGTTGCATAATCCGGATAACCGCTTCTAGGGCAAAGACAAGAAAATTCAGGTAGGGTCATTTTAATTAAATAATTTCTTTTATGTTCATTTGGCCATATTTCCAAATCTTTTTCTACATCAAACTCGTTAACAATTTTTTCACCGTACTTCATTTTAATCCTCAACTCTCATAAATTTTTTCTAAAGGTGCTAAATATTTACCTTGTAAATAATCAATCCCTATCTTTTCTGTCAATGCTTTTATTTCTTCTTCTTCAAGCATTTTTATCCAGGTTTTCATGTTTTTGTTATGTGCCATAACATTAAAACCATCTATTATACTTTCGTAATCTCTTTTTGTAATCTCTTTTACATAAAAAGAATCAAACCTAACAACATCTATCTCTAAATCTCTTAAATATAAAAAACTTGTGTGAATAGCACCAAGCCTGTCTATCGCTATCAAAACTCCCATACCTCGTAATATTTTTAATATGGCATTATATTTATTAATATGTGAATAATATTCTGTTTCCCAGAGAATAAACATAAGCCTATTCTTTATATTTTGATTATTATGCAATAATTCTTTTACTTTTGATAAAAACTGATGATTTCTTAATGAAGTTGGAGAAATAGTAACTGCGATTATTTCTTCACATGTGTGAATACAATTTCTTATGCTTTCTTCTAAAACCATTAGGTCATAATCAAGCATAAGCCCAAGTCTATTCACAACTTTCATATAGTTTTTTTGATGAAGTATTTTATTTTGTGGTGTTTTTAATTTTACAAAGCATTCTTTAATGACAAGCTTATCTTTTTCAAAAACATCTTGTGTACTTAATATAAAATTTTTATCTTTTATTGCTTTTATTATGAATGATTCTAACTCATTTGGATTTATTTCTTCGTCTTTCGAGGATGATTTTAAATTCTTATTTTCATTTTGTAATTCAAATAAATTTTCTACGAGATATTCTATTTGATTTGAAAAAGAAGTGTCATTTATGGCAGCTGATATTTTAACTTCTATTGTATCAACTTTAAAATCATCACTTTTCAGACACAGCAAATCTAAAATAGGTTTATATTTGCTTTTATCTCCAACTAAACCTATAATAAAATCTTCGCCTTTTATGTGACCTATTGGAAAATTATGTATATTTTTATCTGTTAAATATTCCTCAATCCAGATGGCGACTTTATAAAGAACTTTATCTCCATTTTTTATACCATAAAGATTATTAATATCATCAAGATTATCTATGCTAATAAGCATCAGCGTCATATCTTTATTTTTTCTAATCTCTTTTTGAAGATATTCATACAGATATTCTCTTGTAAATGTTTTTGTGACTTCTTCTGTGATTCTTACATTGAAACCACTATATATGATATAAAAAATAAAATAGATACTAAAAGCTAAAAGCACAATAGCTTCAAAATAAAAGGCACTATTTAAACTTTCATAAGTAGTAATAAGAGTATTTGAAATAAGAGCAAGAACTAAAGCAAAAATGGGAAGTCCCATTCTAAGTGCTAACTTAAAACGGTATTCTCTCTCTTTTTTTTGTGGTAGCAGCATTTAAGTTTATACATCTAAATGCTTAACATCTTTCGCATGTGTTTCTATATAATTACGGCGAGGTTCAACTTCATCACCCATAAACAGTGTAAATGCATCAGATGCAACTTCAGCATCTTCGATAGTAACTTGAAGTAAAACACGGTTTTCAGGTGTCATTGTAGTCTCCCACAGTTGGTCAGGATTCATTTCACCAAGACCTTTGTATCGTTGGATATATGCACCCTTTTTAGCATAATCTTTTACACCCTCAAGTACCTTTATGATGTCATCTTCAAAATGAATATTCCATTCTTGAATCTTTCTATAAACAAAATCAGCTTCACTAAAATGTGGTGCAGCAAACAAGTCATCATCTATAAGCAACTCTTCCATCCCGCCCTCTGTTTGAACAAATAAATGTATAGAATCTTCGGTTATTGATTTCGTTAGAATATTGTTATTTATAGAAATTAAATATTTCTCAATTTCTACATACATTGAAGCCATGTCAAGTCCGATGATATCAGGATTTTCTATAAAATATCTTATCAGATTAACTAAAGAATAACGGCGTTCTAACGCTCCTAGTGATCCGGCATAGTGGTCAACCATTCTAAAGTATGAAACTAAATCATTGCTGCCTACAGTATCTATCTCTAAAGATTCAATTCCATTCTCAATTAAGAAGTCGTTCATCTGACGGTCATCTTTAAAGTAAATCTCTTTTTTACCTTTTTTATAACGGTAAAGTGGTGGTTGAGCTAAATATAGATATCCTTTTTCAACAACATGACGAAAATGACGAAAGAAGAAAGTAAGAAGAAGTGTTTGAATGTGTGAACCATCAACATCCGCATCGGTCATAATAATAAGTTTATGATAACGAAGTTTTTCTTCTTTATACTCTTCACCAATACCACAACCCATAGCTGTAATCATGTTTGTAATCTCTTCAGATTTTAAAATTTTGTCAAGTCTAGCCTTCTCAACATTTAAAATTTTACCTTTTAAAGGCAAAATTGCTTGAAATACTCTATCACGACCCATTTTTGCTGAACCGCCTGCAGAATCCCCTTCCACTAGATAGAGTTCACAAATGCTTGCATCTTTACTTTGGCAATCAGCTAATTTTCCTGGAAGTGTTCCAACACTCATAGAATCTTTTCTACGAGTAAGTTCTCTTGCTTTTTTAGCAGCTTCACGCCCACGTGCAGCCATAAGTGATTTTGAAACAATAGCTTTTGCTTCTAAAGGATTTTCTTCAAAGTATTTCGAAAGAAGTTCGTAAGTTTGTTTTTGTACTAGTGGTCTTACATAAGTATTTCCAAGTTTGCCTTTTGTTTGACCTTCAAATTGCGGTTCAGGAACTCTGGCAGAAACAATAGCAATTAAACCTTCACTTGCATCTTCACCACTTATCTTTGTATCTTTTTCTTTTGCTGCACCATTTTGTGAATTATAATTTGAAATTACACGAGTTAGACCAGCTCTAAATCCAGCTTCATGTGTACCTCCGTTTGGCGTTCGAATATTGTTTACAAAAGATGCAAGTTTTTCTTCATAAGAGTCATTATACATAAGTGCTATATCAAATTCTATATCTTCAATTTTTGCTGTAAATGAATAAACTTGTGCAACTATAGCTTTTTTATTCATATCAGAAACATACTGGGCAATACCACCCTCAAAGTGATATTCCTCTTTTACATTTGTTCTTTCATCTATAAATTTAATTGTTATAAATGGATTTAGGTATGCTAATTCTTTAAATCTTTTAGCTAAATATTCATATTCAAATGTAATCGTATCGGTAAAAATGCTTGGATCAGCACTAAATTCTATAGTTGTACCTGTTTTTCTTGTGGTGCCAGTTATAGCTAATACTTCTTGAGGAATACCTCTTTTAAAATTTTGTTCAAAAATTTCACCTTCACGATAAATAGTCATATGCAAATCAGATGAAAGAGCATTTACTACAGATACACCAACTCCGTGAAGTCCACCTGAGACTTTATAAGTATCTTTATCGAATTTACCTCCGGCATGAAGAACTGTTAAAACCACAGTTGCAGCACTTATACCTTCAGTTGGGTGTAAATCAGTTGGAATCCCTCGCCCATTATCAGTTACTTTACAAGTGTTGTTTTTAGTTAAAGTTACAGTTATTGTATCACAATGACCTGCCATAGCTTCATCTATAGAGTTATCTACAACTTCATATACTAGATGATGAAGACCGCGATGACCAGTATCACCAATATACATACCAGGTCTTTTTCTAACAGCTTCTAAACCTTTAAGAACTTTAATATTACTAGCACCGTAATTTTCCATTTAACACTCCGTTGCCCTTTGGGCATAATTAAAGTTATTTTATCTAAATTTATCTAAAAGAAAGTTTTATGAGGGATTTGAGGTAGTTAAAGTTTAATAGCACTGTAAAATATAGTGCTATTATTATTTAAATAACAATAGGCATTACAATAGTTTTAAAATTATTATCACTTAAAATAAAAGGTAAATTTCCTTCATTTAATCCAATATTAAATTCAGAACTATTAATACTGTTTAAAAAATCAAGTAAATATCTGCTGTTAATTGCAATTGTGAAGGGTTCTGAAAAACCTGTATTAAAATTTATTTCTGTTTTTGCTTCAATATTATCATCACTCAATGATTCAAAAGTTATAGAATCATTTAAAAAAGTAATTTTAACATCTGTTGAAATGGTTGTTATTTGTTTTATTGAATCTATCATTATTGCCTTTGGCAATACTAGATTTTTAGATATTTCTTTAGGGATAATTCTGGAATATTCAGGAAACTTTCCATTTATAAGTTTTGTGAAAAATGTATATTGGTCTGAATGAATAATAAGATTTGTTTCATCATAATATAGTTCTATGTCATTAAAAAATAGTTTTTGAATTTCAACTATTGCTTTTTTTGGAAGAATAATTGAAATTTCTGTGGAACTTTGATTTTCAACATTAACAACGGCTAATCTCCTTGTATCTGTTGATGCAAAATTAATACTATCTTTTTTAATATCAATTAATGCTCCATTTAACTCAAATTTAGGATTATTTGTATCAATTGAAGGGGTTATTTTTTTTAATGAATCTATTAAAGAATTGGAGTTAATTGATATTCTAGGTTTACCTTCATAACTTGGAAATTCTGGAAATTCATTATATGCAAATGTAGGTAGTTTAAATTTAGAGTGTGATTGTGAAATATATAATACATCTTTTTTAACTTCTAAATTAATATTTCCATCTTTTAAAATTTTAACTATGTCTAAAATTTTCTTCCCGTTAGCAGTTACATTTCCATCTTCTTGAATATTTATATTTTTTGTGGACATCAGTAAGCCTATTTCATTATCTGTGGCTTTTATTGTTAATTTAGAGTTTGATGCATTTAAATAAACATGAGATGTAATTTGTGAAGTATCTTTTTTTTCTAAAAACGGTTGAGCATGAATAAGCATGTTTTCAATTATTGATTTAGAGACTGTTATTTTCATGTAAATTTCCTATATATTTTATATAATTTTAGTATGTAGTAGTAGGGGTATGTAATATTGTGAATATCACGCTTGTAACCCCAATTTAAGAGTGGTTCAGATGTGATGAACCTATACAACTCTTTTCACATATATTCACTTTGATAATTATATCTTTTTTTTGCTTTTTTAAGAAGATGAAGTTATTTTATTTGTTAATTCTTCAATCTTCACTTTAAAATCTTCGTCATTAATAATTAATTCATTAATTCTTTTTATGGTGTGACTGATTGCGGTATGATCATTCATGCCAAAGTACTGGGCTAATTGAGGCATAGTGCTTGTAGTTAATTCACGGCATATATAGATAGCAATTCTTCTAGCATAAACTAAATTTTTACTTCTGCCTTTTGAGCGGATTTCACTTGGTTTAATATTTAAGTCTTTTGCAACACTTTGTGTGATGATATCAAGAGTTAAATTTGCTCGATTTTCTTGAAGCTGATCTTTTAATACATTTTTTGTAAATGCCAAATCTATGTCTACATGCATAAGTTGTGAATAAGCATGAAGCTTAGAAAGTATTCCTTCTATTTCACGAACATTACTGTCTATTACTGTTGCTATATAATTTACAATGTCTTTAGAGAGTTTTACTTTATTTAATTCACATTTATTTTCTATAATAGCTATTTTTGTTTCAAGCTCCGGAGGTTGAATATCTGCAACAAGTCCCCATTCAAAACGGCTTTGAAGTCTTTTTTCAAGTCCGCCAATTTTTTTAGGGTGTTTATCTGCTGTTAAAAGTATCTGTTTTCCAGCACCTTTGAGTGCTTCAAAAGTATGAAAAAATTCTTCTTGAATACCTTCTTTGTTACTTAAAAATTGAATATCATCAATAAGAAGAACATCACATTTACGATATTTTTCTTGAAATCTTTCCATTGTTTTGTTTCTTACATGTCTTATAAAATCATTTAAAAATTGTTCAACAGTAGTATATATAACATTTTTTCCCTGATTTTGAAAAACATTTCCAGCTGCTTGCATAAGGTGTGTTTTACCCAGTCCTACTCCTCCATAAATAAAAAGTGGATTATAAACTTCGCCGGCTTTTTCACTAACACTCTTCACTGCTGCATAGGCAAACTGATTGGATCCACCAACCATAAAATTGTCAAATGTATGAGATGGATTTAAAAGTGAATGTTGAACTTTTTGCTCAATAATTTTTTTAGTTTTTTTCATATTCAAATGGTCTTTTAATGTTATAGATATGGTGACTTTTGAACCACTCTTAACCTCAAAAAGATGTGAAATTTTTTCACGATATTTACTTTTAATCCAATTACATACTAAAGCGTTAGGAGCATAAAATACACCCAAATCACTTGTTGATTTTTTTATGTCATATACCAACTGCTTTATATATCTATTATATTCAACTTCAGTTATCTCTTCTTTTAGTAGTTGTAGAACTTCTTGACCTATATTCAAGCACAAACCTTTTTTAATCATTTATATGTGAATAATATCAATAAATTGCATAAAATATGGTTAAAAATATGTGAATAACTAACATGTACACATGTGAATGATTATATTTGTTTGTCATAAGTAATTTCTTTGTATATAATCTGTAATAAATTTATATGTGATATAGGAATAAAATGATTATACTTGGAATTGACCCGGGAACCAGAAATATGGGCTATGCTCTCATATCTTTAGAAAAAGGAAAAATTTCACTTGTTGAAGCAGGTCTTATCAAAATAAAAGCAGAAGAGTTACAATTTCAAATACCTCAGATGGTAGAAGCATTTGACAATATATTTAAAAGCTACAATATTGATGAAGTTGCAATGGAAGATATTTTTTATGCACATAATCCTGCCACAACAATAAAACTAGCACAGTTTCGTGGTGCAATTATGTTGAAACTTCTTCAAGAATTTGGGCAGTTTAATGAATACACAGCACTTCAGGTAAAGAAAGCTCTTACCGGAAAAGCAAAAGCCGGAAAAGAACAGGTTGCATTTATGGTTAAAAGACTTTTAAATATAAAAAAAGAGATTAAGCCACTAGATATAACCGATGCCATGGCTGTCGCTATAACGCATTCACAAAGAGTGAGATTAAACAATCAAAATAAGGTATAATTTTTATAAAAAAAGGTAACCAATGTCAAAATTTAACAATGTAAATATAGTAAAAGAAGCCAATATCTATTATGATGGAAAAGTAACAAGTCGTACAGTTGAATTTCAGGATGGGACAATAAAATCATTAGGAATTATGCTTGAGGGTGATTATACATTTAATACAGCAGATAAAGAGATAATGGAGATTTTTTCAGGTGATTTTGAATTAAAATTACCTGATAGTAATGAATTTGTATCTATGAAAACACCTTGTTCATTTGAAGTTGAAGCAAACAGTGCTTTTGATATTAAAGTTAAAAGTGTTACTGACTATTGTTGTTCTTATATCAAGGCTTAAAATAAGTTAAGCAGTATTTATGTTAGAGAGAAAAAAATTAATTTTTTTTCTCTAACTCTTGTTAGTTTGTTAGCTAACAAATTGCGAAACAAGTTTGGTCAGATTCGCTTCATCTAAAGCGCCGGATACTCGGTGAACTTCTTTACCGTTTTTAAATACCATCAAAGTCGGGATACTTCTTATTCCAAATCTTGCACCTAGGTTTTGTTCATTCTCAGTATTGACTTTTGTAAATAGCATTTTCAGCGGAAACTTAGTAGCACTCTTTTCAAAGTTTGGCCCCATCATTTTACATGGTCCGCACCAAGGTGCCCAGAAATCTATTACAACAGGTATGTCACTGTTTACTATAACTTCATCAAAGTTTGCATTACTTAATTCTATCGGCTTTGTATCCAGTAATGATTTTTTACATTTACCGCAATTTGCTTTTTTGTAAGAATCTCTTTGCGGTATATTATTAACACTTAAACAGTGTGGACATACAACTCTCATATAATCTCCTAATCTAAAAATTTTTATACTTTCAGTATTTAGTGCATTTTAAAATTAAAACAATTCCTCTTGATATTTCAAGCTCGAACTCATAATATAACATGCAGAGGATTTAATGCTTGATATATTATGGCACTCACCAATGCCAAAAGCAAAATGGTTGTCATTATGTATTATACTTATTCCATCACTCATATCAACAAATGAAAGTTTGCTCTCTTCTAGAAGTTTTGCATCTTCGACTTCATTAAATTCAAACTTCATACCAATCCAGTCAAATCCTCTTGCAGCATCTTGTACTGCTAAGGTAATTATAATGTTTGAGGAAGAGATAACTTCAATAGAACGGAGCTCGCCACTACGAAAACTATCAAATCTTTTTAAAAAAGAATTCAAGTTATTTGCTAATAATGGTTTCACAAAAATTTCTTATTGTTTAATCTCATATGCATATACTATATCCTATTGACAACCGACACACTCCATAGATCTGTCTTCTACATCATTTGCAACTTCCGGCGATTGTGAACGAAGGTAGTAAGTAGATTTGAGTCCAAGTTTCCAAGCCAACATGTAGATGTCATTTAAGTATTTACCGCTTGCTTTATCAAGGGTTATAAAGATATTTAGACTCTGCCCTTGGTCTATCCATTTTTGACGAATTGCAGCAGCTTTGATTAGCACTCTTTGATCCAAATCATAAGCAGGAGTGTAATAGCTCCATGTCTCAGGTGAAAGGTTAGGAACAACAACCGGGATAAGTCCGGATAGATTTTCCTCAAACCATTTTCTTTTGAATACAGGCTCAATCGCTTGAGTGGTTCCCGTAAGAATTGAGATAGAACTTGTTGGTGCTATGGCCATTAAATATCCATTTCTCATCCCTTGAGTTTTAATCTTGCTTCGGAGTTCATCCCATTCATAGCTGGAAGCAAATAGTCCGCCACGGTCAACTAGATTTCTGACTTCAGCATTAGCATGGTCCATCGGTAAAATTCCACGGCTCCATTTTGAACCATTAAATTCTGGATATGCTCCTTTTTCTAAAGCGATATCAGCAGAGGCAGAGATGGTGTTAAAACTAACAGCTTCCATAACCTCATCTATTTTATCGAAGTGTTCTTGACTTCCCCACATTATTTCATGTTCGGCTAACATCTGCGCTTCACCCATAACACCAAGACCGATTGAACGACTTCTCATGTTAGTGCGCTTTACTTTTTCTATAGGATAGAAGTTTAAGTCGATAACATTATCTAAAGCACGAACAGCAATTGGAACGATCCTGTCTATCTCTTCTTTCGTGTTTATTCTAGATAGGTTTACAGAAGCAAGATTACAAACGGCAGTAGCTCCATTGACCTTTTCTTTTTCAACCACATAGATTGGCATTCCACCAAGAGAGTCGAGAGCCGTAACTTTTTTAGCAGGTTTTTCTAGGCCGCTGTCTACTTTTACAATCTCATCTTCTTCATAACTAACACTCTCACCGTTTTCAAAAATGAACTTTATTTTGTAATGATTCGGTTCTGTATTTTGAAAGATTTCAGTACAAAGGTTTGAGCTTCGGATAACACCATAATGATCATTCGGGTTAGCTTTGTTGGCATTATCTTTGAAACACAAAAATGGACTGCCGGTTTCAAAGTAAGAAGTTAAAATCTTTTTCCACAAATCTTTCGCTTTAAGTCTTTCTTTTATTAAAGATTCATCTTGTTCATATTCTTTGTATTTTTTGTTGAATTCTTCGCCGTGAAGTTTAGCCAAGTCTCCACAATCATAAGGATCAAAAAGTGTCCATATCGCATCGTCTTGAACTCTTTGCATAAACAGATCGTTTAGCCACATGGCAGGAAACAGATCATGAGCGCGACGGCGCTCTTCTCCGGAATTTTTCTTCAGGTCTAAAAAATCATTTACATCTATGTGCCATGGTTCAAGATAAACAGCAATCGCTCCCTTTCTTGTTCCTAGCTGATCAACAGCAATAGCAATATCGTTTGTTATTTTTAGAAATGGGACAGTACCGCCGGCAGCATTTTTGTGCCCATCTATGTATGAGCCCATCGAACGAACCTGAGTCCAATCCCAACCAATACCGCCACCAAATTTAGAAAGCATTGCCATCTCTTGGTAAGCATCAAAAATGCCTTCGATATTATCAGGAGTTGAACCGATATAACATGAGCTAAGTTGGTGTCTTGTTGTCCTGGCATTAGAGAGAGTCGGAGTTGCTAACATTACTTGAAACTGAGAAATCATGTCGTAAAACTTGATAGCCCATTCATGTTTATCTTCTTCTCTTTGAGCCAAGAACATAGATATTGCCATGAACATATGTTGAGGAAGTTCTATCGGATCTGAGTTTCTGTCTTTGATGAGATATCTGTCATACAGTGTTTTTACGCCGAGATAATTAAAGAGAAAATCTCTCTCAGGCTTAAGATGCTCTTCTAATCTTTCCAAGTCATACATATCTTTTAATCCGGAGAGGATTCTCCCCTCTTTCTCACCCCTGATAAAATATTTCTCAAGTGAGCAATAGCCTGAAAAACCGTTTACTTGATGATAGAGATTAAATATAAATAATCTTGACGCAACAAATGTCCAGTTTGGTGCATCAATATCTATTTTATCTACTGCTGTTTTAATCAGCGTTTGTTGTATCTCTTTAGATGTTATGCCATCGCGAAAATGAATCTGTGCATCAACTTCCAATTCACTTTGAGATACATTGCTTAAGCCTTTAACTGCTGCCGATGTATACTTTTGTATCTTAGTAATATCAAGAGGCTCTGTTCTTCCGTTTCTTTTTATAATTGTAATCATTATCTACTTCTTCTTTAATGGATTTTTATTTAAATACTCTTGCAAAAATTTTATCTACATTTTTAGTATAGTAGTCATAGTTAAAACATTCTCTAATCTGTTTTTCGCTTAATGAATTTCTTAACTCTTCATCTGCCAACAAATGGTTTAGATATAAACTTTCTCCATTTTCATTTGTGGTTGGTTTGCCTTGTTGTATCTCTTCCCAAACTTTCATAGCATTTCTTTGTACTATGCGATAAGCATCTTCACGACTTACACCTTGAAGTGGAAGTTCAAGTAAAACTCTTTGAGAGAAAACAAGTCCGCCGGTCAGATTTAGATTTTTCATCATATTCTCAGGATACACTGTTAGGTTAGCTATTACATTGTTCATGCGGTGTAACATGAAGTCAGTTGTTATAAAACTATCCGGTAGCCAGAATCTTTCAGTTGATGAATGACTGATATCTCTTTCATGCCAAAGAGCTACGTTTTCCATAGCGGGAACAGCATACGCTCTAATCATTCTAGCCAAACCAGTTATGTTTTCTGTTAGGATAGGGTTTCTTTTATGAGGCATTGCAGATGAGCCTTTTTGTCCTTTTGCAAAATACTCTTCACATTCATAAACTTCAGTTCTTTGCCAGTGACGAACCTGAACAGCAAACTTCTCAATAGAGCTTGCCATTAATGCCAATGCAGTAGCAAGTCTGGCATATCTATCACGCTGAATAACTTGGTTAGATGCCGGAGCCGGTTTTAGACCTAGCTCTTCACATGTAAGCTCCTCAAGTTCTAGAGGAGCATGTGCAAAGTTACCCATTGCACCACTCACTTGTCCGACACTTATGACAACAAGTGTTTGTTCTAAGTTTTCTAAATGTCTAGCCATCTCATCATACCAAACAGCTAACACTAAACCAAATGTTATTGGCTCACCATGTATGCCATGGCTTCTTCCAACCATAAGAGTCATCTTGTGTTCCATAGCTCTTTTCTTAATCGATTCCATAAGCATCTTCACATCTTCTATAACCAATTCTAGAGAAGATTTCATCTGAAGCGCTACTGCAGTATCAACTGTATCACTGCTTGTCATTCCGTAATGGAACCATCTTGATTCGCTTCCGAGTGTTTCAGAAACACTAGTTGTAAACGCTATGAGGTCATGGCGAGTCACTGCCTCTATCTCGTCTATTCTCTCTATGTTAAAACCTGCATTTTTTATAATCTTGTCGGCGTCATCTTGTGGAATCTTACCTAGTTTTGCCCAAGCCTTTACAACAGCTTTTTCTACGTCTAGCCAAGCTTGATATTTTGCCTGCATAGTCCATTTCGAACTCATCTCTTCTCTAGAGTATCTTTCGATCATTCATGCTCCCTTATGATTTTTATATTGATTATTTATGTTAAAATTCACAATTATTAAAGTTATTTATTCTACATAATTTATTGTAAAAAAGGGTTTAAATTTTGCCATTTGTTTTAAAGAAAATGTATGCTGAGAAAAAGCAGAAAGCTTTTTTGTATCTCATAAAAGAATTGGATTATACTCAAAAAGAAGCTCAAAGGCTTATAGCTAAAGGGAGGCTTTTTGTTGATGGAGTTGCTATGACAAGAACTGCCGGTGAAATAGAGGGTGAGTTTGAATTTATCTATTTTAAACCGATTACAAAAGGTTTAGTTCCAACTGCCGTATATGATGAATTCGTTTTATTTGATAAACCAAGCGGAGTTCTTATCCACCCACAAAATAGAAATACTCCCTACTCTCTTATAGATGAACTAAGATATCAGTTTGGAAGAGATGCCAACATAGCTCATAGGATTGATCAAGAGACAAGCGGGTTGGTTTTATGTGCTAGAAATAAAGAAAGTGAACGAGATATCAAGATGATGTTTCAAGAGCGGGATATGAAAAAGAAATATCTTGCCATGGTTCATGGAGAATTTAAAGAGAGCATGTGTGTTGAAGCTCCACTTCTAAGAGCACAAGATGATAGTGCTATTGTCAGAATGGTTGTAAAAGTTCATGAAACCGGTAAAGCATCTAAAACAGATTTTAAACCTTTGAGGTATTTCCCAGATGTGAACATGACTTTAATAGAGTGTTCTCCATACACAGGAAGACAACATCAAATTAGGGTTCATTTGTTTCATGTGAAACATCCAATAGTAGGCGATCCTATTTATGGACAGAGTGAAGAAAACATTATCAGATTTTTAGACAGAGAGCTGGATGATAAAATAAGAATAGAACTAAGTGGTGCAAAGAGATTGTTGCTTCATGCAAATGAATTAGAGTTTGAACTTTATAATGAAAAGTATCATATAAAAAGTAAAATTGATTTTGAGAAAATTTGTTTTGAAAGCATGTATTAATAAATAAAAAAGTTATGCAAAAAATCCAGTTATTCTTTTAATAAATTTCTATAAATGTTTCATATGAAACATTTATAGAAATTCCAATAGTATATGTGAAAAACTTTTTTTCACATGCAAGATATTTATGCTTTATTATTTAGCCGTTGTTTTGAACTCTTCATAATATTTTACTGTGAATAACTTTTTATTTAAATTACTTATGATGACAATTAAAATAATCTAAGCTAATAATCTATCTATAAGCCCTATTTTAGGGGTTTTTAGCAAAATAAATGATAATATTTTTTATGCCAAATTTATATAAAATAATTCTTAATAAAGAAAAGAATATTCAAATTTACCTTTATGTAGTGCAATGTTATTCACAGCTTATCACAATGTGTGAATACTACACACTTTGGCTAAATTTGTAATTTTTTTTGATAAGAAAAGAATCTTTTATTTTTATTGAATGATTTTCTTGTGAAATAATTTTTGAGAAGTTTTGTTATTTTTATATAAGAAAACTAAGGTATTATTACATGCATAAACGACCTCCCTGGTGTGTTGGTCGTTTAGCTTTTTTTGACTCGGGGCAAACAATACTACTTTAAATTGTATTCTATCTTTTAATCATCTTTTGAAGCAACTTTTACAAATCCAATAACACCAACTAAAAAAACTATTACTAAAAAAACAATCTCAAAAATATCTACTCCGCTCATTATAATTCCCTCTCAGTCTGTTCTTTTAATTGTCCACATGCAGCACTAATGTCTATGCCCTTTGAATCGCGTATTGTACATAACAAACCATGATTAACCAAATATTCTTGGAAAGCTACCATATCAGCCCTGGTTGGTCTATCATAGGTTGTTCCTGGATACGGATTAAAATAGATAAGATTTACTTTTGCTTTAATACCTGTTAAAAGCTTCACTAGCTTTTTAGCAGAGGCGATATCATCATTTTTATTTTTTATAACAAGATACTCAAACATAACTCGTTTTCTAGTGTCAATCGGAAAGCGTTTTACAGCTTCTATAATTGATGAGATGTTATGTGCTTTATTCATTGGAATAAGTTCAGTTCTAAGTTCATCATCAACAGCGTGGAGAGAGATGGCAATATGAACACCTAAGTCCATCTCTCCCAGTCTGTCTATCTTGTTGCTTAATCCGCTTGTAGATACTGTTTGACGCTTGCCACTTATACAAAGCCCCTCTTCTTCTTTAAATATCTCTATTGCTTTTGCAAGATTGTTTAGATTGTCAAGCGGTTCACCCATACCCATATAAACTATGTTTATCATTCTGTTGTGTTTGTGCTCATTATCTCTTTTTAGATTTACTACTTGAGCCACTATTTCTCCAGCGGTTAAGTCTCTTGTAAAGCCACCTTTGGCAGTTAAACAAAATGAGCACCCTACTTTGCATCCAACTTGTGTTGAAACACAAATAGTATATTTTGCTTCATGAACTATATTTCCATCACAATCAATTTCTTCATTTTTCATCTTGAGCCAAACGGCTTCAATTGTTTTTCCGTCTTGAAGTTCAAAAAGATACTTTATAGTTCCATCAGTTGAAATCTCTTTTTTAACTATTTTCATAGGATTGACAATATACTTTTGGGCTAATTCTTCTTTGAGAGCTTTTGGAATATTTTTCATATCTTCATAGCTTTCTACGTATTGGTGATATAGCCAACCATAAATCTGTTTTGCTCTAAAACTAGGTTTTATCAGTGTTAGTAATTCTGTTTGTGTGAAGTCAAGTAGTGAAGGCTTTGGTTCATTCATCTTGTGGTAAGTTCCTTGATTCTAGTTTTCACATGTACGCTTAAGAGCTCTTTTGCTTTTTCATGATTCTTTAAAAAATCTTCGTGAGCATTTTTGTTAGTATAGTTTGTTATACAAAAAACTCCGCCAGCTGGAATATTAAATTCCTGAGCTACTTTCAATACAGAAAAGAACTCCATATTCTCTATCCCAATGCCTAGATTTAAGAACTTTTCTGACAACTCCTGATTCGTTGAAATGTAGTTAGAGGAATTTACTATAGTCTCTTTTTTGTTAGTTGTGTTAGTGGAAATTACATTATCTAATGGTGTGTATGCGTCACCGTTTAAAAAAGAAAGTTCAATATTCGAAGCTGTTTTTGATTCAATAATATCAAATATTTTATGATTTCCATAGCTACCGGCTGAACCTACAAAAAGTAAAAATTCAGGTTTATCAAACAAACAAAGTCTTGTTAAGTTCATTGCAGTTTCAATAAGCCCTATTCCCATAGGTTGCGCAAAATCGAATGTTTCGTTATTTCCAGCACAGATTATCATTAAAGCCTCACTGGAATATTGTTATCATGCAGGTAGCGCTTTAAGTCCATAATATCAATCTCTTTATAATGAAAGATACTAGCAGCGAGAGCTGCATCTGCACCATGTTCAAATGCTTCCTTTATATGCTCCATAGTTCCAGCTCCACCACTAGCGATTACAGGAACATTTACGGCACGAGAAATTTGTTCAGTTATATTTAACTCAAATCCGGCTTTTGTTCCATCTGCATCCATAGATGTTAGAAGTATCTCACCGCTTCCACGACTTACAACTTCTTTTGCCCACTCAACTGCATCGAGTCCAGTATCCACTCTGCCGCCATTTAAAAATACATGGTATCTGTCCCCTGCTCTTTTAACATCTATTGCAGTCACGATACATTGAGAACCAAATCTTTTTGCACCTTCGTCTATAAGTTCTGGTCTTTTTATTGCTGCAGAATTAACACTTACTTTATCGCAGCCAACATTTAAGAGTTTGTAAATATCTTCTAGTTTTCGTATTCCTCCGCCAACAGTCAGCGGTATAAAAATTTCTCTTGCAACTTGTGCCACGATATCCACTATAGTATCTCTGTTGTCGCTTGATGCAGTAATGTCTAAAAATGTAAGTTCATCAGCACCCTCTTCGTTGTAACGTCTTGCAACTTCAACGGGGTCACCTGCATCTTTTAAACCTACAAAGTTGACACCTTTGACAACGCGTCCATCTTTTACATCAAGACACGGAATGATTCTTTTTGCGAAATAGTTCATGGTTATGCATACCTTGATTTAGTTATTTGAAATTATACACTTTATCTCTTATGTTTAGATTTGTTCTGTTTTGTCTATAACTATATGTTTCACATGAAACATATAAAAGATTAAAACATCTAAAATAAAATCTGAAATTTCTTAGAGATGTTAACTTCTTGTAAGCAAAAATAGGGTACACTCCCCTCCATGAATAGAAATAGCGTTGTAGCTAAGAAGAAATTTGGACAAAATTTCTTAAAAGATGAAACAGTCTTAAGAAAAATCGTCGAAGCGATGCCCCATAATAACAATAAGTTAGTAGAAATTGGGCCTGGCTTAGGTGATTTAACTAAATTTTTAGTTGATGTCAAAAGCGTAGAAGCTTTTGAGGTAGATACCGATTTATGTAAACTGTTACAAAGTACATTTAAAGAAGAGATTGCTACCAAGCGACTCCACATGAATTGTGGGGATGTTCTACAAGCTTGGCAGAGTAGCCTAGTTGATGAGCCGTATGATTTAGTGGCGAATTTGCCATATTATATAGCAACAAATATCATCCTAAAAGCACTCGCAGATCCAATGTGTAAAAATATACTTGTAATGGTACAACTTGAAGTAGCAGAAAAATTTTGTGCGAACGAGGGTGAGAAAGTATTTGGTTCTTTGAGTGTCATAACTCAAAGTATAGGGAATGCTCACATAATAGTGAGAGTTCCCCCAACTGCATTTGAACCACAGCCAAAAATAGATTCTGCTGTTTTTTTGATACAAAAAAATGCTGATAGAAGCGATGAAAATTTTGAGGATATGCTTAGAGTTGCATTTAAGCAACCTCGGAAAACTCTTATGAAAAATTTAGCAGTAGTATATGAAAAAACTTTACTTCAAGAGGCTTTTGTTGAGCTAAACTTTACATTAACGATTCGTCCTCATCAAGTTTCTGCCCACGACTATCACCAACTCTACAAAATAACAAGGAGTTTGGATGGCAGAAGAGAATCAGGGAACACAAACAGTTAACCCTCAGGAAAATCGTAAACCAAATACAAACAATAACAGAAGACCAAATACTAACAGCCGTGGACCAAATCCACAAGCTACAGCAGCTAAACCAAATAGCAATTCAAATAAAAATAACAGAAATCGTAATCGCCGTACACCAACGCCAGTCGATGAAAATTTAAAAGAATTTGTTGCAAAGAATCAAGAAGCTCACAAGCAAAGATTAAATCCTCACTATAAATTAGACCTAGGCTCAAATGCCAAAATTCGCATAACTCCACTTGGTGGACTTGGTGAGATTGGTGGGAATATCACTGTTTTTGAAACAGAAAAAGAAGCAATTCTTGTTGATGTCGGGATGAGTTTTCCAGATGAAGATATGCATGGTGTAGATATCTTGATACCTGATTTTTCTTACATTCGTGAGATTAAACATAAAATAGTTGCAGTAATTATCACTCATGCGCATGAAGACCACATCGGTGCTATGCCATATCTTTATAAAGAGATGCAATTTCCTATATATGGTACGCCGCTTCCATTGGCGATGATTGGTAATAAATTTGATGAACATCACATAAAAGAGTTTAGAAAACATTTCAATCCTATTGTAAAAAGAGAAGTTTATAAAATTGGGAATGATTTTGAAATAGAATGGATGCACATGACGCACTCTATTATTGATTCATCTTCACTAGCAATTACAACCGCTGCAGGAACGGTTATCCATACGGGTGACTTTAAAATAGATTATACACCGGTAGATGGCTATACAGCAGATTTGCACAGACTTGCACATTATGGAGAAAAAGGTGTTTTATGTTTGATGAGTGATTCAACAAACTCTTATAATACTACTCCGACAGGTTCAGAATTAAGTGTTGGACCAGCTCTTGACAGAGTCTTTGCAAAGGCAGAAGGGCGTGTTCTACTATCAACATTCAGCTCAAATATTCACCGTGTTTATCAGGCTATCCAGTATGGTGTCAAGTATGGCCGTAAAGTATGTGTAATCGGTCGTTCAATGGAAAGAAATCTGGAAATCGCAATGCAGTATGATTATATTAAATTTCCAAAAAGTATATTTGTTGATGCAGATGAAGTTTCCCGTTTAAATGACAAGGAAGTTCTTATAGTAACGACAGGTTCACAAGGTGAGCCAAGTTCTGCACTATTTAGAATGTCAATCGGTGAACATAGACATATTAAGATAAAACCGACAGATTTAATTGTTCTTTCTTCTCGTGCTATTCCCGGAAATGAAGGTTCAATCTCTGGAATGTTAAATCATTTACAGCGCGCAGGTGCTGGAGTTGTTTCCGAGAAAGATATACATGTATCAGGTCATGCTTCCATAGAAGAGCAAAAACTTATGCTCCGTCTTGTTAATCCTAAGTTCTTTCTTCCTATCCATGGTGAGTATAATCATGTAACGAAACACAAAGAGACTGGTATATTGTGTGGTGTTCCAGAGAGGAACATCTTGCTTATGACGGACGGTGAACAGATAGAAATATCTCCTAAGTACATGAGAAAAGTTAAAACAGTAAAAACTGGTAAAACTTACATAGACAACCAAAATAATCATCAAATAGAAGATGATATAGTTCTTGACCGTCAAAAACTTGCTTCTGATGGTATTGTTATGCTAGTTGCTCAGATTGACGGACAACATGGAAAAATGATTGAAAAACCAAAAGTCACTACATTTGGTATAGTTGCGGACAAGCAGGATAGATTTTTTGCAAAAGAGATGGAAGATATTTTAGAGCATTTTCTGCTAAATATAAAAGAGGGATTGATTGAAAATCCTAGAGCTTTAGAAAATGATCTTCGTCAGGTTGTCAGAAAGCATATTTTCAGAAAAATGAAAAAATATCCACTTATCGTTCCGCATGTATTTATTCAATAACATATAATCTCTCGGCGCGTGGAAATCTGCGCGCCAACATAAACTTCTCAGCTATTTAGTGATATCCTACAGTAATAAAACTCTCGCGAGGTAATACTTTGACAAATAAACAAGACACAGAATTCGAGATAGCCGTCAAAACTATGATGTTGCATGTTGGTGAAAATCCAAACAGGGAAGGGCTTCTTGAGACTCCTTCAAGAGTCAGAAAAGCTTATGAGTTCATCTACGGCGGTTATAAAGAAAATCCAAAAGAGATTCTGGAAAAAGCACTTTTTACAAGCTCCAATGATGAGATGGTCCTCATTAAAGACATCGAGTTTTACTCTACATGTGAGCATCACCTTTTACCGATTATCGGTCGTGTACATGTTGCTTATATACCTGATGGTAAAGTTGTAGGACTCTCAAAAATTCCTCGCGTAGTAAATGTGTTTGCCCGTCGTATGCAGATTCAGGAGCAGTTGACTGAACAGATTGCCGATGCTATTATGGAAGCTATTGCACCAAAAGGAGTTGCAGTTGTTATTCAGGCACGTCATATGTGTATGGAGATGAGAGGAGTTGAGAAAATAAACTCTACCACTACATCATCAGCTTTAAGAGGTTTATTTAAAAAAGATGAAAAAACCAGAAGTGAGTTCTTTTCGTTGATTAATTCACCAAACGGAACTCGTTACTAATTCCCATGCCATTTACTTCCTTAAAAGATAAATTAGCTTCTCAAAAGTATTCCATATCTTTTGGTGAAGTAGTTAAAATCAATGCTACTGTAATTACCGCTATTGGATTAAAAGTCAGCATTAGTGATATGGTTAAAATTATCTCTAACGATACAGGTCAAGAAACTTTTGGCATGGTGACGGAGATAGATGGAAAAACATTTTTTATAACTCCCTTTAGTTTTGTAGAAGGTTTTTGCTCTGGCGATAGAGTCTTTTTAGATCAGACAGGGATGAATATTCCTGTCGGGTCTTCACTTTTGGGTCGAGTGGTTGATCCTTTTATGCGACCAATTGATGGAAAAGGACCTATTGCAACTTCGAAACTTTCCCCAATCATAAAAGCGCCAATTCCCGCTATGAAAAGAGGGATGATAGATGAAGTATTCAGTGTTGGTGTAAAAAGTATAGACGGACTGCTGACCTGTGGAAAAGGGCAGAAATTAGGAATTTTTGCGGGTTCAGGGGTTGGAAAGTCAACTTTAATGGGGATGATTGTGCGTGGCTCAAATGCTCCCATAAAAGTGGTCGCGCTTATCGGTGAGCGGGGCAGGGAAGTTCCTGAGTTTATAGAAAAAAATCTAGCCGGTAATTTAGAAAACACTGTAATTATTGTAGCAACTTCTGATGACTCTCCTTTAATGAGAAAGTATGGAGCATTTGCCGCTATGAGTGTTGCAGAGCACTTTAAAGATCAAGGCTTGGATGTTCTTTTCATTATGGACTCGGTTACAAGATTTGCTATGGCTCAAAGAGAAATAGGTCTAGCACTTGGTGAACCGCCAACCTCAAAAGGTTATCCGCCGTCTTCGCTCACACTTCTTCCTCAGTTGATGGAGCGGGCAGGGAAAGAGGAAGGTAAAGGTTCCATTACCGCCTTTTTTACGATACTTATTGAGGGTGATGATATGAGTGATCCTATAGCCGATCAGTCACGCTCTATTTTAGATGGGCATATAGTACTTTCTCGGGAACTTACAGATTTTGGTATATACCCACCGGTTCATGTTCTAAACTCTGCATCAAGAGTTATGAGCGATATAGTCACAGAAGAACATTTAGCCGCCATACTTAAATTTAGAAGATTCTATACGCTCTTAAAAGAGAATGAGGTGCTAATACGGATTGGAGCTTACACAAAAGGTTCGGATTCAGAACTTGATGAGGCTATAAGTAAGAAAACTTCAATGGATAAATTTCTAAGCCAACATTCAAATACTCAAACTAATTATGACGAGGCAGTAGAAACACTTATGAAGCTTATGGAAGCTTCCCCATTATAATTTCTGAGTTTATCCAAGCATCTCTTTTGGGTCTATAATTTTCTGTGTGAGTTATAGCCAACTTTGAAGATGATTTGATTTCAAATGTCTTCATGATAGCACCTACCTCTTGATCTAAGCCAAAAATATCTATGTATGAATATATGACAGTCTCTGCTTGTTTGAAGGCTTTTTTTGCCATAAGTATTTTTATTTTTGCGTGAAAACTAAGTCGTAAAAGGTTACCGATTTTGTCTCTTCTTGTACGAAGCTTCATAAGTTCTCCCAGAGTATTTTTAATCTCTCTGATATTTCCTTGAAGTGCATACTCTTCACATGTATGTATCACCTTAGACCAATGTTTTTCTAAAAGTACGGCAAGTTTTATAGAAGAAAGATATCTGTTTGTATCTATCATTTCGTAGCAAGAGTTAAAATTGTTTTGTTCATAGAATTCATTGAGCTTGAGTATTGTTTTACACTTTTTATTTAACTTTATAAATTCATCTTGCATCTTTGGCATATCTTTTATTTTATCCAGATAGATAGAAGCAGATTTAATGACTCCTTTTTCTACATATTTCTTTGCCTGTTGCAAATGAGTGTCCATCTCTTCGTTAAGTGCTATATATGTAGGTATTTCGGTAAAGATTGAATACTGTGATGCCAGTTTATCAACAGTTGCAAAATCCTTATTTGCTATTGCTTTTAAAAACTGTATAAACTCACTGTTATTTTTTAAAATAAGCTGTATTAATTCTTTTTTTGAAAGTACGGTTACATAGGCATTTAAGTACATTTTTGCATTCTCTTTGTTACCAAGAAGCACTTGTTTCTGAGCATTTATAAAAGCACTTTTCCAAGCTTCTTCCATTCTCTTATATTGCCATGTATGTTGAAGAGCCGGATATTTATATGCCATTGCATAGGCCAAAGACAGCTTTTGTTCAGCACAAAGTACTTGAAATCTTGGATAATAATCAAAAGCTTCAAAGAGAAGTTTTATTTTTTCTTTGAGCAAAGGTATCTCTTTGAACATGCCTGTTATTTGTAATGCAAAGTTTTTTTTATGGTTGATGAGTGCATCAAGCGCATCTAAATATACTTTATCGAATTTTTTCTTAAGCTCTTTATGCTCATTCGAGCCCATAAGCATAGGCTCATTTTCTATTAATTTAAAAGCTTCATCTAAAGAATTATGAAGAATTAAAGATTTTAGTTTCTCAATGCTCGGCAGTTCAACAGCTAATATCTTCATATTTTTGAGTGCAACAACCATCGTCTCATCATCTAAAAGAGCAATATGCTGTATCTTATCTTCAAACTCTATATACTTACTTCGTGCAATTTTGTATCTTTTTATATCTACAATTGCCACACTGTTAGAATCCCCGCTAACCATAATATATTCAGGATTCGGCATTAGAAGGATTTTTTTAATTCTACTAAAAGGTACGCTTATCTGCTTGTGAAAATTTTTGTCTTGAAGTGAGCGTACATGAATGATGCCATCAATATTTCCACTGATAATTATCTCTTTATCTGCAAAACATAAGGCGTCTGTTCTAACTTTATCATGGGTTAATATCTCTTTATGAGATAAAGAGTGCAAGTCAATAATAACGATTGATCCTCCATAACCGCTGCAAGCTATTTTATTTTTATGAAATGCAAATGCACTCACAAAGTTTTGTTTTATTTTTGATCTATCTATTTCTTGGTTAGCCGGAAAAGAACAAAGTCTTGAGAGCAAAGAAATTTCATTATATCGATATTGCAAGACACGCCCGCTTTTAGTTCCGGCAATTATATACATGGATGATAAGTCAAATGCTAATATTTCCAGATCTTCATCTGTAGATATTTTTTTAATCAGTTGATTGCTTGGAATGTGAAGAATATCTATTACCTGCGCATTAGCCAGAGCAACATGCTTAGAATCTTTGCTAAAAGCTATTGCGGCAGTTTGGGAGTTGAGAAATTCGCTACTCAGATTGAGTGTTGTTTTGGATTCTTCGAGAGAATAAAATTTTAAACCATGAAGCTTAGTACTATATGCTATAAGTTTGTCACCGAGCACTTTCAACTCAGTTATTTCTGAGCGAGTATTAACGCATTCATTTATTTTCATGTTAAATCCAAATTAATTCATAATAGAGTTTTGAAAAAACTTCATCATGAATTATAATTTATAAAAGTAATAAAAGTGCTGAAATTATCTTAAATAAGGGGTTTTAACAACTTCATTAGTGACTTGAAATGATCTAAAACATCACCACAAGACGCTAAATTGAGTGAGCTTTTCAAGGGGAAACCTAAGTTCTCCTCAGATAATCGTTCAAGAAAAGTCAAAAAAAATCCATATATTCAGGACGTCATAACTATGCTATAATGTCGAGATTGAGGGCTTTGTATAAGATGGATAAGAGCGTTAGTGCTTGTACGAGTGAAGTAGAGGAATCATATTAAGACTCTCAAGAATTTGATTATTAATTGTGCCACTTTTAATTTTAAGCGGCAGAAAAAAATACAATAGAATGAATGAAAATTCAATAATTGAGAGTAGGGAGAATCTATATTGTTAGATAGAAAAAAATTAAAAAAAGAGCAGATAATGCAATCCGCTCTGGAGCTATTTGCCTCTAAAGGGTTTTATAGTACCACAATCCCAGATATTGCCCTTTCACTAAAAATGAGTGTAGGCAATATGTACAACTATTTTAAATCTAAGGATATTCTCGCGCGAGAAATCATAAAGTACATCTCCGTATATCTTGGGAAAAAATTAAGAGAAATTAATGAAGAAGATATACCTACTAAAGAAAAAACAAGAAAAATAATAGAAGTGTATTTTAAAACGGCTTCTTTAAAACCAGAGATGATAGACTATTTTTTAAGAATATATCTCTCAAACCGTGAAGTGTTTAAAGATGGCTGCGAGGGAATGATATGCGTAAACGAGTTTGTTACGGAGATAATGATTTATTTTGAGGAAGGCGTTAAATGCGGAGATCTCAGAGAGCAGGATTTTTTCAGCGCATTTGGTCTTTTTATGGGTTATCTTGGCGGCATGGTCTTTTTAAAAGGTGAAAATATTTTACCAAAAGATTTAGACGGTTATGTAGATGATATAGCATTTAATATTTATAAAGCGCTGAGTACAGAATAGTTATGAAAAATAAAATGAGAGTATTATGGCTTAGTGCAATTGCTTGCAACGGCAATACTCACTCATTTTTAAACTATCCGTTTCTAGAACAATTCTTAGATGATTTTGAGTTTATTTATCACCCTGTGATAGATTCTCATTACACACTTGAAGATATCGTTTCAAAAGAGATACCTTGCGATATTTTACTTATTGAAGGCGCAATTTCAAAAGAGTTTCAAAGAGCAGATGTTTCCGTTGTGGATATAATCGAGAAATATTCCAAAGTAGTCAAAAAAATAGTTACAGTCGGAACATGTGCAACTTTTGGCGGGATTTTTAGAGAAAGCGGTTATTCAGAGACTTCCGGACTGCATTTTGACCAAGATAAACCCTCAGAAAAATTTAATGACTTGCTTGATAAAACTATTTCAGTATCCGGTTGTCCGGTTCATCCCGAAGTTTTAGTTAATACTCTTTACGCCATTAAAAAAAGCGCTGTATTAAAACTGGACAACTTTCTAAGACCAAAAGAGTTTTATGCATATACCATTCATAACGGCTGTACGAGAAACGAATATTTTGAATACAAAGTGGATAACCATCAGTTTGGCGAACTTGAGGGATGTATGTTTTATGACCACGGCTTTCAGGCACCATTTACTCACGGAAGCTGCAATAAAATACTCTGGAATGAAGTAAATTCAAAAACCAGAGCAGGGCTCTCATGCATGGGCTGTACAGAACCGACATTTCCAAAACAAAACCTCTTCAGTACGAAAAAAAATATGGCAATACCTGAAAATCTTCCCGTTGGAGTAGGTAAAAGAGTCTATCTTACTCTCGCAGGTATTTCAAAAGCATTTAAAATTGATAGATTAGAAAAGAAGTTGTTTGATGATTAAACTAATAGAGAAGATAGAAGGCGAAGCGAAATTAAACTTTAATTTTAAAGATAATAAAATTGATTTTGTGGATATAGAGTTTATGTCTACAAGAAATATTGAAAATATTTTAAAAGGCAAGAGTGCTTTCGATGCACTTGTTATAAATCCTAGAGTCTGCGGAATATGCGGTCATGCCCACCTTATAGCTACAGTTCAAGCTCTTGAGAATTGCTATGATAATTTGGAACTTTCAAATAAAGCCAAGATTATAAGGGAGTTAACACTTAATTTCGAGCTTATTCAGAATCACTTTAAATGGTATTATCTGACTATGCTGCCCCTGTTTGGACAGAAGCAGCAAGTACTAAAGGCTACATATCCATCGCAGCTTATGGGCAAAGCCATTGCACTTTTTGGCGGACAGTATCCGCATACCTCTTATGCAATTGTCGGGGGAGTTGTTTGTGAGATTACAGAGATGGATATTATAAAACTGCAACACTATATAGCCCAGACAATTAAGTTTGTAGAAGATAATCTGGTAAAAATAGATAGTGATATTTTTTTAACATGTATAGATGCAGATACTCTTTTGGATTACGAAGGAGATTTGCCTGACATACTGAGACAGATAAAAAAAGAAGAATTGCTAGAGTATGGAAAGAGTTACGACAGATTTATATCTTTTGGCGAGAACAGCTACTTTAAAAAAGGCAAATCATTAAAAACAAAAGTGAGCCATAATATCTCTATAGAACATGTCAAAGAGTCAGAGATGCCTTCATCATTCGCTAAAAATGTAAGCTTCAAGGATAAATATTACGAAGTAGGTCCGTTGGCACGCGCCATGGTAAATAAAACTCCGTTAATAGCAGACGCACATAAAAAATACGGTGACAGTATCTTTAGCAGAATCTTGGCAAGGGTTTGTGAGATATCCCAACTTTTAGAGCACTCAAAAAAGCTGATTAAAGATTTAGACTTGAGTGAACGGTCGTATATTGAACCTTCTCTAGACATATCGCAACTAAGTGCCAGCGGATATTCTGCCGTAGAAGCTGCACGCGGCACGCTCATACATAAAGTTGAGATTGAAGATGGGATGATAAAAAATTACGAGATCATCACGCCGACACAATGGAACTTAAGCGGAGGCACAAAGGATAAGCAGGGAGTATCACAAAAAGCCATGATTGGTTTAAGCGATATTAAAACTGCTGAACTTGTTTTCAAGTCATTTGACGTCTGCTCTGTATGTACCACCCATTAATTAAAAAATAATCCCACATTTTATAACTGTAACTAATAGTTTGATATAAATAATACTTATATCAAGCATATTAACTTTAGTTTAAGTTTATTTCATATAATATTACTGAATGAGTATTCATTTTCCAATGTAACTAAAATATAAGGGAGTGTATTATGAAGGATAATAGTTTGTTTAACAAATTGTCTTCTAGGCTGGATGAGTTGTCAAATTTGCCAAAACTTGATGATGAAGTGTCGATTTCAAAGCTGATTGAAGAAAAAGGTTTTTCCAGAAGAGAATTTATGGGTTGGGCTGGAGCTATGACATCTATGTTAATGTTACCGGCAAGTTTTACTCCATTAGTCGCTAAAGCAGCTGAAATGGCGGACAGACTTCCTTTAGTTTGGTTGCATATGGCTGAATGTACCGGATGCAGTGAATCTTTGCTAAGATCTGCAACTCCAAGTATAGACAGCCTGATATTTGATTATATTTCACTTGAATATCATGAAACGATTATGGCAGCAGCTGGTTGGCAGGCTGAACAAAATCTCGAGCATGCAATCGAAAAATATAAAGGCAGATATATTTTAATGGTTGAAGGCGGTATCCCGCATGGTCAAAGTGATTACTTCTTAACACTTGGTGCTCATGCCAGAACAGGAGAAGAAATTGCAGTAAATGCTTCTGAACATGCAGCTGCAATTTTTGCCATTGGTACATGTTCATCTTTTGGAGGTGTTCAAGCCGCCGCTCCAAATCCTACAAATGCTACGGCCTTAAGCAATGTAATAAGCAAGCCCGTCATAAATGTTCCAGGATGCCCTCCAAGTGAGAGTAATATTGTAGGAACATTATTGCATTTTATTTTATACGGAACTCTTCCGGCACTTGATGTTTACAATAGACCTAAATGGGCTTACGGGCTTAGAATCCATGATGCTTGTGAGAGAAGAGGTCGTTTTGATGCCGGCGAATTCGTACAACAGTTTGGTGATGATGGTGCGAAAAACGGCTATTGTCTTTATAAGGTGGGCTGTAAAGGGCCATATACATTTAACAACTGTTCAAAACAAAAGTTTAACCAAGGTACATCTTGGCCTGTTCAAGCCGGACATGGCTGTATGGGATGCAGTGAACCTGATTTTTGGGATGCTATGGGCATTGTTCATGAACCATTGGGTAACAGACTTTATCATACGGCATTCGGTGGAATGGGTTCTGATGCCACAGCGGATAAAATTGGTAGAGGAATACTGACTGTAACCGCAATTGGAATCGCAGCACATGCGCTAATATCGGTAATTAAAAAACCAAAAGACTAATTAAGGAGTTTCGATATGTCAAAGAGAGTAATAGTAGACCCAATAACAAGAATTGAAGGGCACTTAAGAGTTGAGGTTATCGTTGGAGATGATGGAGTGGTTGAAGATGCTTTTGCTTCATCAACTTTATGGAGAGGTCTTGAAGTAATAGCAAAAGGTCGTGATCCAAGAAACATACCGTTGATGATGCAAAGAATCTGTGGAGTATGTACTTATTCGCATTATTTGAAAAGTACAATGGCTGTGGAAGATGCACTGGGGATAAAAATTCCATATAATGCAGAACTTGTCCGTACATTAATGAATGCCGCACTGTTCATTCATGATCATCCTGTTCACTTTTATCATTTACATGGTGTTGACTGGGTTGATATTGTTTCAGCATTAAGTGCAGACGAAAAAAAAGCTAGTGAATTGGCATTTAAATATACGGATAATCCAATAGGAACCGGTGAAAATGAACTTAAAAAAGTAAAAGAAACAATCGCTAAGTTTGCTAAAAATCCTCAAGGACTTGGACCTTTTGCAAATGCATACTGGGGGCATAAAACATTTAGATTTACTCCAGAACAAAATTTGATTGCACTTTCACACTATTTAAAAGCTTTAGAGATGCAAAGAACGGCTGCTCAATTGATGGCTATTTTTGGCGGTAAACAGCCCCATCCACAAAGTTTGGCAATTGGTGGAGTAACCTGTGTTATGGATATTTTAAATCCGGCTAGAATGGGTGAATATTTGGTTAAATTTCAAGCAATGGCTGATTTTATTAACAATGCTTATTATGCAGATATTGTCATGGCAGTTGAGATGTATAAAACAGAGCCATCAGTCATGAAACCTATGGGTGTTAAAAATTTCATGGCGCATAAAGAGTTTATGATTGGCAGAAATGAGTACCTTTTTGACAGCGGGATTATTAAAGATGGAGATCTTAGTAAAGTTTTTGATATTGATGAAGATATGATTACTGAGGAAGCTACTCATTCATGGTATAAAAATGATAATCCACTCCACCCATATAAGGGTGAGACAGAACCAAATTATACTGGATTTGTTGATGGAGAAACCGTTGGTCCAGATGGTAAAATGGTAAAAACCAAGCAAATAGATGAAACTAAAAAATACAGTTGGATTAAGTCACCAAGATACAATGGCGAGCCAATGGAAGTTGGTCCTTTGGCCTCTATTTTAGTGAGTTATGTGCGTGGAAATAAAAAAGTGCAAGCTGTTGTCGGTGAATTTCTTGCTAAAACAGGTGTTCCGGCAAGTGCTTTATTGTCAACACTAGGCAGAACAGGTGCCAGAATGCTACAAGCAAAACTTATTGCAGATAATGCGTTAGTCGCTTTCAATAACTTAATTGAAAATCTAAAAGTCGATCAAGAAACTTGCGCTACATATACTATTGACAAGGACAAAGAATACCACGGCAGAGGTATCGGTGATGTTCCAAGAGGAATGCTAAGTCATTGGATTAGAATCAAAAATGGTGTTGTAGAAAACTATCAAGCTGTAGTTCCATCCACTTGGAATGCAGGACCAATGGATTCTAGCGGTGTTAAAGGACCATACGAAGCTGACTTGATTGGTCTTAAAATAGAAGATTTGACACAGCCGCTGGAGATAATTAGAATTATTCACTCTTATGACCCTTGTATAGCATGTGCAGTTCATGTAATGGATACAAAGGGCAAAACGCTTAGTGAATACAAAGTAAATCCGCTTTATGGTGGATGTAGCATTTAAAAAGGAGTAACTATGGAAACTACTGATAAATCTAGAAAAAATTCTTCTAGAAAAGTAGATGAAGAGATTGAGATGGAACTTGAGTTTACTCCGTTTTATAGATGGCATCATTGGCTTAGGGTGTTTAGTATCATAGCTTTAACAATAACAGGATTTTATATTTCTACTCCATTTGTTATCCCAGTTGTGAACGCCGAACCGACAAATTTTATGAATGCTCTTTTTAGAAGTTGGCATGAGATATTTGGATTTTTAATGGTTGCTATGTATATAGCAAAGACCTATTATTTCTTTTTTTCTGTAAAAGATAGAATAGAAATAAAGTCTTTTAAAGATGTAATCAGTCTAAAAAACTGGGTTAGTCAAATAGGATATTATTTACTATTAACGAAGCATCCAAAATTAAGCGGAGCCTATAATGTTGTACAGCTTGCAGCTTATCTAGTCTTTTATATTGCGATTACCGGTTTGTTGCTTACAGGGTTTATTCTTTATGCCAGTAATTATCATGAAGGATTTGGCGGAATGATACACGGCAGTATGAAGTTTTTTGAAGTAATGTTCGGTGGTTTAGCAAATGTTAGGGAAATGCATCATTTACTAATGTGGGGAGTTCTGTTTTTTGCAGTTGCGCACATTTATATGGTGGTTTTCAATGCTGTATATGGTAAAGAAGGAACTGTTGATACTATTTTTAGCGGATACAGATGGAAAAGAAAACATTAATTGCAATAAGGATATTTGTTGAAGATTTTAATCCTTGGTATCGGTAATATTTTATTTGGCGATGAGGGTCTTGGACCACATCTGGCAAATCTTATAGATGAAAAATATGAGTTTAAATCTGATGAACATGTTATAGATGTCATTGATGGCGGGACATTGGCTCAAAGACTTATACCGATAATTACAGATTACGATAATGTCTTAATCATAGATTGTATCAGTGCGGCGGATGGTGAAATCGGTGATGTTTATAAATTTGATTTTACTGATGTTCCGGACTTTATTACATGGGAAGGCAGCGCTCATGAAGTTGAAATGCTTCAAACGCTACAAATGATTGAGATGATGGGTGACTTGCCGCCCACAAAAATAGTGGGTGTGATTCCTTTTGTGATTGGAGAAAACAGCACTTTTACTATGACGCAGGAAGTTGTAAAAGCCAGCCAGATAATGGAGAAAATCATTATAAAATATATAGAAGATTTTGGAGTTCAAACTTCAATAAAGAAGAATATAACCATAGAAGAAGTCTCAAAATATACATATTTAAAGGGCATTCTATGATATTGGAATTTTCATTCAATTATTTGTCTTCATCTTTAGTTTATGAAAAAATAATTCTAAGAACCGCAAAACTCTTTTCACTTGAATCGAAAATAGTAAAAAATGGCGATGAACTTTTTTTATATGTTGAATCAGATGACAGTGACGAGTTGGAAAATTTTGCAAATACATTATCATTAGAATTGCCTCACTCGATTTTTTTACATGAAACAGATGCAAGAGTTGTTGATGAGATGCCAGAAGAATTTTTTGTCTTACCTGAAGTGCCAAAACCTGCCATCCCTTTTTGTCCGCAATGTTTAGGTGAAGTTATGGATGAATCAAATGAAAACTATTACAATATTTTTCATGAGTGTGAAGTTTGCGGATACTCTGTTGAGGGTGAAAAAAAGAGCTATAAAGAGAGTCTTGTCAATATTGCAAAATCAATAAGTGATGACTTGGTAGTTGAAGTAGACACATTTTACGGAAAATATTATCTAGGTAAACTAGACGAAAAATGTAATGGCGTTGATTTTGATATTATCAGTTATGATCTAGACACAATCGCACATTATACAAATGCTACGAACAGTGAAATAGTAGCACTTGGAACTATTGAAAAACCTCTTATAAAATTAACAACCAACATTAAATTTAAAATGGATTTTGAAGATGTGAAAAATGAGCTTATTCGCTTTAAAATTGCCGATGATTTTGTTTTGCATCTTTTATCGCAAGAGCTTCATAAGCTTGGAATCAACCTCATCTTTATAACAAAAGAGAAGCTTCCCTGTAATGTTCAACTGGACTTGGTTAAGTATAAAAAAGAGTCAGAGCCAATAGAGGTTGTAGTAAGCGATAAGCATATTGTCATAGTAAAAGGTGAAAAAGGTTTGCCATACGACAATCTTGGCAACAAAGCTTTGATTCCTCATATCGGAGCTTTCTTCTCGGTTATAAAAGAACATGCTCTATTTGATAAAACTGTGGTTGGTGTGAATATCAGCAAAGAGTATCACAATGATATTTTAGTGTACTTTAAAAAATTTGGAACTATTGAGTATCTGTCATTTGAGTTTAAATTTCACTCAATCAAAGAGGTGCTTGATTCTATTATAAGGACAGATGAAACAGGTGCGAAGTTGGTAGAGAACTTTAAAAACAAGTTTCCTAAACATTTTGAGACCATATCTGATATAGTATTTGATGAAAAAGATTTTAATGTCTATAAACTATGGGGCATTATCGCCATAGTCTTAGGTTACTCGAAAGAGAAAGATCTTACCAAGTCAGCAAAAATTCTTGAAAACAGTGCAAGTTTATTTTTAGGAACAAAAGGTCCTCGTATAGACTATAAACTAAAAAGTATAAACTCCAAGGTTTACTTAGACCCGTTGATGACCATCAGAACAGCGATGAGTTTTAAACTTGCCCAAATTGATCAGCTCACGCTTTGTTATGGAGTTATCGAGAGTTTTGTTGAGTTTATTTCAACCCAGTTGGATGAGATAAAGGCGGAGATGAAAAGTGATGCAGTTGTTGTCACAGGCTCGTTGCTGGAAAATAGGCATCTTTTTAGTAAGCTAAGCAAAGAAGTTTCGGTAAATCACAATTTATACTTCAATAAAGAGTTACCTGTAGATGGAAAGAATATTCAATATGGCGGAAATGAATTGTTTTGAAAAGAACCTGTTCAATGTTTTTAACCCTCTAAAAGAGGGTTAATACTATGCTCTACCGCCAAGCATACCAATCATTGTCATTGGTTTAAGTGCGTAGACTTTTAATAACCACCAAATCCATCTTTCTTGAGTTGGGTCAAGTGGGAATGAAGGAGTTGGTTTTTTGCTCCAGTCAAATTCAGCGAGCATAACAGTACCGATACTTGTAATAAGTGGACATACTGTATAACCACCATAAGCAGCAGGTAATTCAGTTTTACCTTCCATAGAAGCCACTAAATTGTCAACCAGCACTTTGTACTGTTTACGAACTGAACCGCCTGTTTTACCCATAGGAATCAAAGCAATATCACCTAAAGCCCATATATTTTTGAATTTAGTATGCTGTAGAGTCTCTTTTACAACAGGAACCCAGCCTTGAATGGAGCCAACTGGAGAGTTAACAATTTCATCCGGACCTTTCATTGGAGGAGTTACATGGATAAAGTCATATTTAACTTCAACATTTTTATGCGTAGTAACATCCTCATACTCTTCCATTTCCTCATCAACTAAAGTTTTAACTGTTGTATGATAATCAAACACAGCTACTTTATTTGCAGTATCTACTTCTATAAGGTTGTGGGCATAATTCCATTTGAAACCTCTTGTCTCAAATTGTTTCACGATCGCATCATGATATTCTGGAATACCGAACAGTTTTCCGCCATCCGGGTAGAAAGTCAGTTCAACTTTATCTCTAACACCCGCTTCTTCTAAACGAGAGTTTGTAAGATACATGATTTTCATCGGAGCACCACCACATTTAATAGGTGTATTTGGGTGAGTAAATAGGGCTTGTAATTTTTCAGGGCCTGTATGAGCTTTAGCTTTAGCTACTAACTCTTCGATTCCCTTCCAAGTTGCTTCTGCTCCATCTTGGAAATAGATTGAATGAAGTCCATTTTTTCCAACACCGCTATTTTTAACAGCAGCATTATCTTTTCCAGATGAAGTTATAACACCATCAAGACCTTTGATTGCAGCATAATTAAGCATAAGACCGGCAGCAATAATAAGTTGGTCATAAGTCACTTCTTGGTTTCCATCAACAGTAACTTTGTTATTAGCAGGATCAAATGCAGTAACACTGCCTTTGATTAATTTAACACCCGATGGTAATTTATCATCTCTGCTATATTGAATATCGCTAAGATCCCAAATACCAGCAGCTACAAGTGTCTGACCTGGCTGGTAAGATACAGACATCGGGTCTGGTTCAATAACAGTAATATCAGGATTTGATAAAGTATTGTTAAGACGAGCAGCAGTACTCATACCAGCCAGACCACCACCAACAATAACGATTTTACCGGTAGCACTAGAAGCACTAACAGTTGATGTGCCAACAGTAGCATTCGCAATTACAGCTGCAGCTAATGGAGACATTGTTAAATATTTAAGAGCATCACGACGGGACATAATCTCTGGATGCTTATCAACTTCTGCTAGAATCTCTTCTAGAATCTCATTTTTTTTCATTCTTAACACTCCCTTTATAGTAAAATTAATTTATTGTACAAGTTTAAGACTTAAGAAAACTTTTAATTATAGAAAATTTGTATAATATTTTTTTATATTCTTCTAAAACGTATCATTACTTTTTTTATTGATATCTTTTTAGCTGTTATGAAGATGAAGTAACGAAAGAAATTTGCTTTTCCGTATGAAAGTATTATAATGTGTGCAAAGGTATTGGTATGGTAACATTGTAATTTAGTTAGGGAGATATCATTTGCTCATAAGAAAAGTTTTTTTAATCCAAGGCATTGTTCAGGGTGTTGGATTTCGTCCTTTTATTTATCGACTATCCCTTGAAAATTCTCTTGTCGGGTTTGTGAAAAACGGTATCAATGGTGTGGAGCTTGAGGTTGAGGGTAGGGCTGAAAATATTGTTCTGTTTGAAAAACAGCTTCACTCCAAACTTCCACTGCTTGCAAGAATAGACAAAATAGAAAGCTCATACAAAGAACTGCTTCATGGGAAAACTTTTGAGATTGTACAAAGTTCAGATGATTTCACGCATTCAAAAACAGCTTTAATCTCTCCGGATATTGCTACATGTGATGAGTGCTTGGAAGATATAAAAAAGGTCGGGAAGTATCATAACTATTTTGCAACGAACTGTACTAACTGCGGACCGAGGTACTCCATCATAAAAACTGTTCCCTATGATAGGAAACAGACTTCCATGCAAAAGTTTGTCATGTGTGAATCCTGTGAAGAAGAGTATACAAATCCGCTCAACAGAAGATACCATGCACAGCCAATCTCTTGTAATAATTGTGGACCGAGTTTGCGGTTGATAGTCAAAAATGAAGAGCTAAAGGTTAGTGATGGCGAGAAGTTCGCAAAGGTGGCAGAGCTTATAAAAGATGGTGAAATTGTTGCCATAAAAGGAGTTGGCGGATTTCACATTGTTTGTGATGCTACAAACGATAAGGTAGTTTCTAAGTTAAGAACTCATAAAAACAGACCAACAAAACCTTTTGCAATCATGTGTAAAAATTTGGAACAGATAAAAAGTTTCTCACATGTAGATGAAAAAGAGGAAGAGTTACTTATTTCAAAAGAGGCGCCGATAGTTGTTTTGAAAAAAAACAAAGATGCCAAACTCTCAAAACTTTTAGCTCCCAACATAGACAGAATAGGGTGCTTTTTGCCATATACGTCTCTGCATCATCTTCTGTTTGAGCACCTCCAAAATCCGATTGTTGCAACAAGTGCAAACCTTGGGAATGAGCCTGTCATTACAAAAGTAGAAGATATCGTTAAAAAGCTTTCCTTTATTGATTTTGTTTTGGATTTTGACAGGAATATCATAAATGGGGTGGATGACAGTTTAGTTCAGGTTGTCAATGGCAAAACACAGGTTTTAAGATTGGCTCGCGGGTATGCGCCGAAAGTTATAAAACTCCCTTTTAAATCTGACAAGAAAATCTTGGCAGTCGGAGCAAACGCAAAAAACTCACTGGCGTTTGTGATAGAAGACAGCATCATCCTCTCTCCACATGTAGGCGATTTAGATTCGCTGGAGGCTTTTGAGTTTTTCGAGCAAACCATAGAGAGTTTTAAAAGTTTTTATGATTTTGAACCGGAGGTTATAGTTCATGATAAGCATCCATCTTACATGACGACTCAGTGGGCTAAGAAGCAAACAAAAGAGCTTATAGCAGTTGGACATCATTTGGCACACATCTATGCATGTAAGGCAGAGTTTGGACTCACAAATGATTACTTAGGTTTTAGTTTTGACGGAACCGGTTATGGTGAAGACAAGACTCTTTGGGGCGGGGAAGTTTTTGTCGGCGACAAAAGAAAATATCACTTCAAACCCATCAAACTCTTAGGCGCAGACAAGGCGATAAAAGAGCCAAGAAGAGTAGGGCTAAGTATGCTTTTTGATGCGCTCTCTTTAGAAGAGGTACAAGAACTTGATTTGGAAACTGTAAAATCTTTTTCACATGTGGAGCTAAAAATCCTCCATCAAAGCCATACAAAAAATCTCAATGCACCCCTTAGCTCATCCGTTGGAAGACTCTTTGATGGCATCGCTTCCTTATCCGGAATCGTACAAAAGATAAGCTACGAAGGTGAGAGCGGACTCTTGTGTGAGAGCTACTACGATGAAAAGATAAAAAAAACATTCGATTACACCATAATAGAAGGCATCATAGATATAAAGATAGTTGACTACATGTTAAAGAATCAAAACGATACAAAAGAGTTAAACAGCATGTTTATAAACACTCTTGTAAAAATCATACTCGATATCTCAAAGTTAGAAGAAATGGAAGTAATTTTCAGCGGCGGAGTGTTTCAGAACAAAACACTGTTAGCGCTTGTTAGTAAAAAGCTGGAGAGCGAAAATATCAAATACTACCATCAGCAGCAAACCGCTATCAACGATGGCGGAATAGCTCTTGGACAGGCTTTTTATTATTTAAACAAAACAGTGTTATAATCAATCATCAAGGACTAACATGAGAAATTTTGAAGATTTAATCAAGCAGGTTTTAGATGAGACTCAGAAGATAATCATAGGAAAACAGATGCAGGTGAAGCTTTCTCTTGCCACTTTTCTCTCAGGCTCACATGTGCTCATAGAGGATAGACCGGGCGTTGGAAAAACGACTCTTGCCAAAACTCTCGCTCATGTGATAGGGTTGGAGTACTCGAGGGTTCAGTTCACAAATGACCTTTTACCTTCAGACATCACGGGGGTTAATTTTTACAACACCAAAGATGCTACTTTTACTTTTAAAAAAGGTCCCGTTTTTTCCCAGTTTTTACTCGCCGATGAGATTAACCGCGCTTCCTCAAAAACGCAGAGCGCACTCTTGGAAGCGATGGAAGAAAAGCAAGTCAGTGTTGATGGAAAGACCTTTGACCTTCCCAGACCATTTTTTGTCATAGCTACTAAAAACCCTTTTGAGGAGGTGGGAACTTACATACTTCCTTCCTCTCAGCTGGACAGATTTGCCATCTCTTTTTCTCTTGGTTATCCAACTTTTGAGGCAGAGAGACACATACTGTCATCCAATAAAAAATACTCTATAAATGAACTCAAATCACTTAATGCTGAGGAGATAGAACTCCTGCAAAAGAAGTTTGAAGAGGTACATGTAAGCGAAGAGATACTAAACATCATTCAGGAGATTTTGAAGTTTACAAGAGAGAGCGGACTTTACGTGACAGGGCTTTCAACAAGGGCTGCTATAACACTTTTAAAGGTATCAAAAGCTTGGTCTTTGCTATCTTTTAGAGATTATGTCATCCCCTCTGATGTTTTGGAAGTTCTGCCATATATCACTTCCCATCGCTTGCTCCCACGAGGCGAGAAAAAAACTCCAAAAGAGATGGTAGATGAAATCATTCAAAACCTACATATCGATACTTAAGGGCGTAAAAAACCGACCTACAAAGTTCTTTTGGTTTTTAATCATCGCTATTGTGAGCCTTTTTTTACAAGCTTACATGCATAACTACAACATTGTCTTTTTGGTGATGTTTTTCTTGGTCGCTATTGCCGGAGCCTCATCCATTTTTGGGATGTTAAATCTTTACTACATTCAGGTGAAATTGCTCTCTTATGAGAGGTTTTTTGCTGATACTTCCTCAACTTATAATATCCTAGTAATAAATGAATCAGATAATTTCGCATACGATATAAGCCTCACATGTAGCGAGCAAACTCAACATATAAAAGTTATAGAGCCTCACAATGCCCAAACAATTTCACTCGAAGTGAAGTTCGACAAAAGAGGTGAAGCAGAGTTGCCAAAAATAAAAGTCCATTCTCTATTTCCTCTGCCTCATGAGTTAAAATATAAAGTTATTGAAATGGATAAAAAGGTAGTCGTTTTTGCCAAACCCTCAGGTGTGTCACTCTTGAAATTTTACGATAAAAACAACTCCATAAACGGTGAGATTGATGATTTTGAAGGGATTAAGAAATTCAACCAAGGGGACAATCTCTCTTATATCCATTGGGCTTCTTTGGCTAAACATGATGCGTTGATGAGTAAAAATTTTCTCTTTGAAGATGAAACGAAAAAGCTCCGTTTTAGTTTTAAAAATCTGAGCGGAGATGATGAACAAAGGCTTTCACAACTAACGCTTTGGGTCATAGAATGTGAAAAATATGGTTTTGATTTTAGTATAGACCTGAGCGATAAAATTCTTGATTCTAAGAAAATGAGTATAGATGAAATCCTTGAAGCAATTGCTAAATACTAAGGCACCCTCTCAGGAGCGACTTTTAGATATAGCGATACTGCTCTCTATAATTCCACACCTTTTTGTCATGAAATCTTTTATGATTTTGTACATGTTAATAGCTCTGATTTTTATACTCAAAAAAGAAAAATCCGACAAAGACAGATATATACTTATGGCCATCGGGTTTATACTCATCGCCATCTCCTTTTTCAACAACTACAATTTTTCAAATTTTTCAAGAATCCAGTTCTTTGTATCTCTGGTCAGCTCCCTGCTCATTTATGCGGTTACTCTGCAAAGAGTCACACGGGAGATAAACATATATCTCAAAATCTCTCCTGCACTTTTAATGCTTCTGAGCTTTTTCTTTTTTGAATCTATAAGCATGCTTGTGTACTCAATATTTGTGCTTTTCGTTTTTGTGCTTTTAAATATATGGAGCAGAATGGATGTAAAACTGATAGACGTTCTAAAAATAACATCACAGCTTTTTGTCCTCTCGCTTCCGGCGGTGGTGATTTTGTTTTTAGCTTTTCCCCGCATCTCTTTTGAAAAAGCAGATTTTGGATTTAAGGCAGAGAGTTACAGCAACAGCGGTTATGAAGGCAAGATGATTGTCTCATCCAGCGAGATTAGGTTATCAAATAAAGTTGTCATGGAAGTGTTCTTCAGAGATGAAAATATATCTGAGGAAAAGCTCTATTTCAGAGGTTCAACACTTTACAGACTAGACGGCTTGGAATGGAAAAAAGGGTTTGCAAAGAGGGCGAACGATAATTTAATGGAAGCAAAAAATTTCATAAATTACGACATAACACTGTATCCGCATGGAAACAAGTGGATATATTCTCTGGACATGCCAATAAAACCGGTTAAAAAAACAAAGCTGAACGATGACTACACGCTTGAATCTGAGAAGCCTGTATATGAGAAAAAAAGGTACAAGCTTCAATCAGCGCTTTCGTATAAGCTGTACTCGAAAGATTTGTCAGATGCTCTTGAGGTGGATATACAAAAAAGTGAAAAAACCTATGAAGCATTGAAAAGGTTAAGAGCCTTACATGTAGAGAAGAATGAAAAAGCGACACTGCTGCTAAAGTTTTTTAAAGACCAGAATCTCTCATACACACTCAAACCAAAGGGCATTGACTTAGAAGATTTTACCGACTCTTTTTTGTTTGAAAGTAAAAACGGCTACTGCGTGCATTTTGCCTCTGCCTTTGCCCAAAGTGCAAGAATGCTTGATATTCCATCCCGAGTCGTAACCGGCTTTAAAACAGACAAACAAAACATGATTAAGAACTATCTCTTAGTGAAACAATCCGATGCACATGCTTGGGTTGAACTTTATTTGGACGATAGCGGCTGGGTGAAATTTGACCCGACTGCTACAGCTTTAAAAAACTTGGATAGGGTACAAAACACTCAAAATCAGACTGCATTGCAAAATACGGTTTTTCAAAAAATGAACCTTAATTTCATGTATGTAAAATATATCATAGACAGCTGGATACTTGACTATAACAGATTCAAGCAGATGGCTATACTGAATAAGCTACTCAATGACACTCTCTACCTTTTAAAGTTCATTGTATCGATTCTCGGACTTGTTCTAGCGTCATTTTTAATCTACATCAACATTAAAAGCTCCACATGTAAAGATGAAATCATGTGTAAGATGAACAAGCTTCTAAAGATTTTACAAAGATATGAACTTGTAAAAAAAGAGAATGAAACCATGCAAGCATTTCTAAAAAGAGCCCAGAAGAAGCTGGGTATCCCACTTTTAGAGATAAGCGAGATTTACCATACTCTTAAATATTCACAAGGTGATAAAGCTTTACTTCTTATGAGACTTGCATTTGAGATTAAAAAATTTGAAAGCGCATTGAATTACCAAAAAAATAGTTTATAAAATTGTGATTAGTATGTATCCCTCCAACAAAAAACGCCAATTAGTGATGCTGGAATTGTGCTTGGGCAAGCTATTTATTGTTTAAAATTTCTCTTTGCTCATTCATCTCATAATTAAACTTAAACTCAATTTCTTTGAGATAATAAAAAAAGTTTTCATCGCTCACCCCTTTATACTTTAACATCGACTCCTCAAAAAAAAGCCAAAATTTTGTTATAAGGTTTTCTCTCTTTTTTGTTTTAGAAATCTTGTTGAACATCATAAATTTTGAGAACTCTTTAAAGTAAGCTTCTCCGGCCCCATCATCTAGAAACTGACTTTTATATCTGTTTAGGTTTGGCATGAGCAGGTTATAGACCTTGTTTTCATACTGAAATGTTAAGAAGTTTTGTGCATCAAAAATATTTTCTTTTATCTTTTTTTTGCTTTGTTGCAAGTAGATGTATTCATCATATTCTATGACTGTTTTTTCTTGGAACACTTCTTCTAAATGGTTGGCTATAAGTTTGCGAAAGAGTTCATATCTTTTTTTTACAGTTACATAACTTATGTTTAATTCTTTGCTCGTTTGGTTGGCACTTAAATTCTGGCAAAAGTAATCTATAAGTTTTGAATCTGTTTGTATTTTTTTAGGAGAAAACTTTTTTTTACACTTTGCACACTTCAGTTGCCCTGATTTTAGTTCATATAATTTTTCATAATAACAATAAATACATCTCATAGGGGATTTTAGCATAAGTTAGTCCCAAAACTATATAAGAAAGTAGAAATTTTATTTTATTTTTATTTAAAAGATATATAATATGAATACTTATTCAGTTTGAGGGAGTGAAAATGGAAAATATAGGGTTGTTATTTATATTTTGGTACGGTGTCTTGCATGCATTTGGACCTGACCATTTGACTGCTATTGCAGATTTTTCCATTGGTAAAAATAAAAAGAAAACCATGCTCATCACAACTCTTTTTGCCATAGGACATGGTCTCTCTCTTTTTATCTTTGCAAAAATACTCCAAAGCTATCATATAAGTGATATCATCTTAGGGTATGGAGATATCATCTCATCAGCCGTGATTTTGAGTATGGGTGTGTATCTTTTGTTTATGGTTTTCACTGACCGTATTCAGTTAAAAAAACATATCCACCATGGCGAAGAACATGTCCACATCTGGTTTGGAAAAGAACACTCACATGGCAACACAGATACAACTTCTGCTTTTACAATCGGCGCATTGATGGGAATAGGCGGCGTTCGCGGAATGCTCATAACTCTTGGCGCGATTGAGGGGCAGAGTGTAGATTTTATAATGGTTTTGGCTTTTACACTTGGAGTTATGAGTATATTTATAGGATTCGGCGTTGTGATACTCTATATAAATAAAAATCTGTTAAACTCAAAACAAAATTTAAAAAGAGTCTTTGCAACTGCCGGAATAGTTTCTGTAGTTGTCGGCTCAAATATGTTATTAAATTAAAGGAAAAGAAATGTGTAAAGATTGCGGTTGCAGTATAACTGAACATTCCCATGGTGAAGAAAGTCGCTCTCATGAAGAAGGTCATTCTCACGAACATCATCACCATCATGGAGATTCTCATGAACATCAAGAAGCGCATCAACATCTGCATGATAATCCCCAGCTAAATGACCCTAAGACGATTTCAGTTATTACAAAGATTTTAGATAAAAATGACAAAGAAGCTGGGCATAACCGCGAGCATTTTGACTCACATAACGTGCTTTGCATAAATCTCATGAGCTCTCCGGGAAGTGGAAAAACGGCGCTGCTTGAAAAATTGGCTGAGTTAAATGATTTTAAATTTGCTGTAATTGAAGGTGACTTGGAAACAAGCAAAGATGCAGACAGACTCAAAGCAAAAGGGATTCAGGCTCATCAGATTCAAACAGGTTCAGCATGTCATTTGGACGCATTCATGGTTCATAAAGCGCTTCACCATTTAGACTTAGACGCTATGGATATATGCTTCGTTGAAAATGTCGGAAATCTTGTCTGTCCAGCTTCTTATGATGTTGGAAGTCACTTAAATATAGTTCTTGTAAGTATCCCTGAGGGAGAAGATAAAATCGCTAAATATCCGGTCATGTTCCGTCAGGCTGATTTGATTTTATTTACTAAAACAGACCTGCTTCCGTATTTTGAGTATGACATGGATAAAGAAAAAGAGATGGCGAGAAAGCTAAAACCCAATGTTGATATATTGGAAGTCAGCATCAAGGATGAAGCAAGTGTGAAAAAAATGGCTTCGTGGATAAAATTTAAAATGGAGATGAGATAATGTGCCTCTCAATACCGAGTAAAGTAGTAAAAATAGACAAAGAAAACAACATGGCGACAGTTGACACTATGGGTGTCCAGCGAGATGCCAGTTTGGATTTGATGCAAGAAGAGGAGATAAAGATAGGTGATTATGTTCTTTTGCATATCGGGTTTATCATGAACAAGATAGATGAAGAAGATGCGCTACTTAGCTTGGAAACTTACCGAGAAATCATTGAAGCAATGAATGAAGAGGATAGGCAGATGGCAATCCTGGAAGATGATGAGTGTCAAAACAGAGGCGAATAAAATGGGTTTAGAACTTAAAAATCTTTATGATGATTTTCGAGACGCAGACACCATCAAAGCATTCGCAAAAATCATAAAAGAAGATGCGTTAAAGCTTCCACATGCCATAAACATTATGGAGGTGTGCGGCGGACATACGCATACAATTATGAAATATGGTCTTCCTCAACTTCTGCCTGCAAACATCAAGTTTATACATGGTCCGGGCTGTCCTGTATGTATCATGCCAAAAGAGAGAATTGACCATGCTTATGTTTTAAGCATGCAAGAGAATGTGATTTTGGTAACTTTAGGCGATATGATAAAAGTTCCCGGAAGTCACGGAAGTCTTCAAAATGCAAGAAGCAAAGGAGCAGACGTGCGTTTTGTGTACTCTCCTCTTGAATGTCTAAAGATTGCAAAAGAGAACCCAACTAAAAAAATTATATTTTTTGCCATCGGTTTTGAGACGACTACGCCAATGACCGCGGCACTTTTACATGCAGTCATAAAACAAGATATCAAAAACATTTTCTTTCACATAAACCATGTAACGGTTCCAGAAGTTATGAAAGAGCTTATAGATTCTAGAGATGTACATGTAGACAGTTACAATAACAAAATAGATGCATTTCTAGGACCATCACATGTTAGCGTGATAAGCGGAAGTAAGATTTATGAAGAGTTTCCAAGAGATTATAATCGTCCAGTAGTTGTCGCAGGATTTGAGCCGGTAGATGTCATGCAGGCGATTAGCATGGTAGTAAAACAGTTTATAGAGGGCAGATGTGAGCTTGAAGTAGAGTACAAACGGCTTGTAACTTACGATGGAAATATTAAGGCACAAGAGTTGATAAATAAGTACTTTGAAAAAGCAGATCTCTTTAAATGGAGAGGCTTAGGAAATATCCCAAAAAGCGGATTCAAACTCAAAGCAGAATTTAAAAAGTACGACGCAGAAGTGATTTACAAAGATGTCTTGCCACTTCAAGAGATAGAAGACCATAAACTCTGCATCTGTGGAGATATACTAAGAGGCATGGCAAATCCGCCAGAGTGCACTATCTTTGGAACTGCATGTAAACCGACTTCGCCGATTGGAAGCTGCATGGTAAGCAGCGAGGGTGCATGTGCCGCTTATTATAAATATGGGAACTTGATATGAACAAAACAATAAGCTTGGCATGTGGAAACGGCGGAGAAGAAAATAACGAACTTATCTCTAAGGTATTTTACAAAGCCTTTAAAAATGAGATTTTAGAAAAAAGTGAAGATGCGGCTATTATCCATGATGGTGCGTTAGCATTTTCTACTGACAGTTTTACGGTTTCGCCTCTGTTTTTCCCCGGTGCGGACATTGGAAAGCTTGCAGTTTGCGGTACATGTAACGACTTGGCTATGATGGGTGCGCAGCCTAAGTACCTTACATGTAGCGTAATCATTGAAGAGGGTTTTGAGACCAGAGAGCTTGAAAAAATTGTACGAAGTATGAAAAAAGAACTTGAAATCAATGGAGCTATAATTGTAAGCGGCGATACAAAAGTTGTGCCTCGCGGTAGTGTTGACAAGATTTTTATTAACACAAGCGGAGTTGGAGAAGTTCTAAAAAAAGGTATTAGTTCTAACTACATCAATGAAGATGATTTTATTCTTGTAAACCGTGATATCGGCTGTCATGGGGCTACTATTTTTGTTGCCCGTGAGGGTATAGAGATGAGCAGCACATTGGAGAGTGATTGTGCATCACTTTTCCCTCAGGTCAAAGCTCTTTTGGATGCAGACATAAAGATAACTGCCATGAGAGATGCAACAAGAGGCGGCGTGAGTGCAGTGCTGAATGAGTGGGCGAGGCAGTCAAATATCTGTATAGAGATTGAGGAAGAGAAAATTCCTGTCAGTGATGAAGTCTCAGGGATATGTGAGATGCTGGGTTTTGAAGCGGTTGCTTTGGCAAATGAGGGTACTTTTGTACTTGCGATTAAAAAAGAAGATGCTCAGAGAGCCGTAGAGATTTTAAAAACATTTGAGAACTGCTCAAGAGCAACGATTATTGGTAAAGTAACAGATGCACATTTGAAAAAAGTAATTTTAAATAGCAGTTGGGGAACAAAGAGATTTTTAGACACACCAAGCGGCGAGTTGCTTCCGAGAATCTGCTAAATTTATGAAAATACTCCTTATCGTATCTGCCTTTAATTCTCTTACCCAAAGAGTTTTTTGTGAGCTTAAAGATATGCAGCATAGTGTCTCAGTACAATTTGCCATCAATGATAAAGCGATGATAGATGAGGTAGAGAGGTTTCAGCCTGACATTATCTTCTGCCCCTTTTTGAAAAAGTTTATTCCTCCTGAGATATTTTTAAAAACACCTACCTTTGTTCTTCATCCTGGAATAAGAGGTGACAGAGGTCATAACGCACTAGACCATGCTCTAAGAGATGAAAAAAAAGAGTGGGGAGTTGTCATCCTCAGGGCAAATGAGGAGTTTGACGGCGGAGATATTTACAGTGAAGTAAGATTTGAAATGAGA